>JAABUP010006686.1_pt1 | contig 16163 bp, 21 predicted proteins | sample 5559201 | NCBI WGS metagenome assembly JAABUP01 (sample SAMN10711887, study PRJNA513373) | rock metagenome | isolation source: Antarctica rocks | place: Antarctica
CAACCCTGCCAAACGTCATTCATTTGTGTCAAACTAAATGTCAGTGACCTCCAGATAGAGATGCCCTGTCAACACCATATGCCTGAGCTGGTTAGGCTAAACAAAAGCCTGAACAAAAGCAAATCCCTAACCCAAAGGCCACATCTGCACATGAAAAGCAGAGCAATCATCGTGATCACCATCGTGTATCGGCATCGTGTAATAACAGAAGCAAGATAATCAGCCGGAAAAGGTGTCCATGAGCCTAGAAGATGAAGCTGTGGGGCTGGCACAGTCCTGAAACTCGCTGTCAGACCCCGCAGTCCCCATGGTAAAAGGCAGGGCTGGCCCAAGATCAAACTCCTTGCTGACTGACACACCAGCCTGCTGCAGGACCTCAGCAGGGTCCATTGCCACATTAGTATGCTCAGGTCTGTGGGCTGGGCGAGGGCCAGGAACTGTAGGAGCTGTCAGACTTGCTTGACAATGGCCATGACAGTGCGGTTACTGATGAAAAATCTTATAAACTAATAGTAGTTGGTCTGTACAGGACGCCTGTGAATGTTTGTCCAAAATTTGAAATTGTTCTGTTTGAACTGGCATCTTTCGGCAATCTGCTGAAGAAAATGACCTCAATCATCCTGCAGACTTTGTTGTGCAAGATGTTCTGCAAGCGGATGATGCCGCCCTGCACAGAACATGCCACAGCAAACAGCACAGTGGCTCAAAGTGTCTTTGATGTCCGCAATGCATTGCACATCATGAGGCGGGAGCTTCAAGAAGGCGTACTGTCGATAGTACAGCGAGTCTGCCGCCCTGCGGATCTGTGGCGAGGATGCAAAATCTAGGTGTGTTCGGGCCATGGCAGAGGTGTTGGTCTCTTTGCTCACGTGGCGTCGCATTCTTGCGTCAAGCTGCACCGTGTGACCAACTTCCAGAAGCGCGACTTTGCACAAAACGTCGGAGCTTTGTGCCGCTATCTGCCTCACAAGTCACCAAGGCAGTAGTGTTTTTGGTATCGCGCGACTCAACTGCGGGACTCTTTCAAGACTTGATGCTGAAGGCACCACAGCAAACAGCTTGGTCTGCACAGGCGGATCTTGAGGCACGTGGCTGACGACTATGGTCACATAGGGACGAGGTGAAGAGCAGGTATCGCAAGATCACAAGGGTTTCACGAGTCCGGCGAGCCTTTGCAGACATAGCAACGCACGTTGTTTGCTTGAGCTGATGAGAAGCTGACGCACGACAAGACTGTCAAAGATCTCGTCCAAGACAAGTCGCCAAGGAACAAGGGGACGACACAAAGGGAACTCATCGTTGCTGGTCAACAGTAAAGTCATTCTGGGTCTCATGACTCATCCAGGACGTTACGTCATCATGACTGACTCACCCCGCCATTTCAAAGTTTGTAAAATCTCTCTCTCTCAAATGCAGTACTGTCAGCAGTAGCCCTTCAGTCGCCCAGCAAGCTTGCTTCAGCTGTTGTGTCCTGCAGCATGTTTCTGGACCTCGCACCATTGCACCAATTGGCGCACTAGTGTCACTAGCAGAGAACCTCTTGATATGTGGAGACCGTTACAATGTTCTCTTTAACATATGTTTGCGGTTCCTGCAGTATAGCAGATTGCAATTTGACGAAGTCGAGCAAGCATACTCGTTGAAGAGCCTGTGAACTCACCTGAAGGGGTTTCTAGGGGACGCTTCTGATGCTCAGCTGGTGAGCTGATGGCAAGCTGCTCGCTTCCTTCCCATGACATGTGCATGAAGGGCAATGACCACCTGGTGTAATGCGCTTCATGCCTTGCTCCAGGCTGCAAAATTCTCCGCTTGGTGGACCATGTTGTTCCATCCTGTGCGTTGGACTTTGCCTTGCCCTGTATTGCAGCAAAGTGCAGCATCAGACGGCAGCATGCACAACCATCAGCACTGTGCAGGTATGGTGAAGCAAGATATACCTTGTTCTGATGACTCAGATAAGCTCTGCAACTAGCTCTGAAACGACGCATAGCTTTACGTTGAATGCGAACTGTGCGGGCTTCAAGAGCTAAGCCCTGTGACATTGCAGAGCTGGCCCTCGCTGCCAGTTTGCCAGAAGCCCTGCAAAGTCAGAGCTGAGCCCTGACTTATTGCAGGGCTTTCCCGTCCCCCGGCTCTAGTGTTGTGTTCAGCAACCCGATTGACTGGTACAGAGACCTGCAGCTCATCACTGACCATCCACATATCAGATCAGCATGACGTGTCCTGCTGCATTTTATGGCAACAGACTCTTTTCATGCAAGTCTTGCTATAGGCACAGTCAGCACTTGGCTTGCTTGATGAGGCAACAGGACCTGGACCAGCTGTACATCAGTCCAAGAACACATATCAGCACTGAAGTTTGCTTGTCTCAAAAGATCTAAGATCCCCAATGTAGGTGTGACCCATTCCTACCAGTCTTGCTCAACTGTATATCAACATTGCCGCATCTGGACAGACTGCCAGTCTGTTGTTGATCTCACAAGCAGGTTTGTCATGGCTTGCACCCAGAGAACCTTGAGTCATGCCACATACATGCTGTAGCACTGCAGCCTGCACGTGGTGTGGTGGGTCGCAACAAGACTCCTACAGGTGGACAGCCAGTCCTGCTGTACTACAGCAATCCAGACATCATCTATGCAGTTGTCTACGCAAATGAGTTCCCTGCTCCATGCTTTAGGCAAGCCTGCTTTGCTGCTGCCCTAGATGCTGTGTATACCATAGTAAATCTTGTAGCTTTTGGCTGCAGAACACATGCATGATGGTAGTCGCACATTGCGCATGCTGGTACCTGCATTTCTGGACAGGTTCTTGCATGCAGCCTGCTTGTGCACAGCATGGTTGTGTGTGAAGTGCTGTAGCTGTGGTACCAGGCTGCAGTCAGGGTACGTCCTCACAAACTCAAGTGTTGTGCATGCTCGGCAGCTGAAGAGCATATGTGTGTTGCTTGTGCTGTCAGTCCTGATGTCACTGTAGCATGTCAGGCTTGCTTGGCATTGCCATTGGGATCAGTGATGATTCATGTTGTGCGTTAGCAACAATTTGCTTGTGCAGACGCCCATGGACATCTATCCTGGTCCCACCTGGCATCTTTTGACGGCCTGCCAGAGACAACAGCCCTGGCCATTGGTGGATATCTTGCAGACTTTGTTGTGCTGCATGCAGTTGATGCTGCCCAGCACAGAGCGCTCTACAGCAAATGGCACAGCATGCAGTAGCATACAGCATTGTGCATGCGTGCCATAGTTAAACAAACCTGTTGTTGTTTGAACACCCCAAAGTGCATTTTACAATGGCATGTTTACCATCAACGCTGACAAGTTCTGCAGACAACTAAGGACATCTTTAGTGGTTCCAAGAATGCCAAGTGGGTGATGCACACATATGCCGAGATCTTGAATGCACTGTCCCAAATTGTTTTGTCATGTGCACCAACTTGAAGGCCTACTTGTTTTTGCTCAATGCCTGCAATCACAATGCTGGCAGTGAACGGCATTGAGTCTATCTTTTGTTCAGTTATTCAATCTCCCCTGAGTCTTAGCACCATGTGCAATGTAGTCTCTTTTTGAATATTGTAGTGACTGAGCGTATTCTGGTCCTCTAGTTGTTTGCCAAAAATGAGCCTTATGTCATCCACAGGAGTACCTTCTACAATCTGAAAGAGGCTCTTGACTGCCCCGATGCTCCAACTCTTGTGGACTTTCAGTGTGATTGTCTCAGCTTTGTGAGTCTTGATGAAAATGAGGATATCAGGACTGCATTCTTGCTCTGCTGCATGTCTTCTGACCAGCTCAGCAGTGTCGGGGACCTGTGAATGCCTGGCTGCATGCTTGAGTGCATGCTGGTTGTGCAGCTCACTCTGCGACTTTGGCAAACTAACTGTCAGTGGTCGCTCGCCCTGCATATCACATGCCAGCTGTGTTGCACACATTGTACTGATGCAGAATTTGAGGCATTCATGGCACAGCTGTACAGACAACATACATGTTGTTATGTAGACCCAGGCATGACACATGTGTACACATGTATAAAGCACCTGTGTAACAATGACTTGTGCAAATCATGTACACGGCCTCAGGCGTCCCATATATTTGTTCCAAGCTAGAGCTGTACACTGACATCAGTGAGAAGAATGGTACCTTGTCTCTTTGCCTGGAGCCTGCATCATTGATGGATGGATGCATCTCATCAAACATTGCCAGCAGCTCAATCACACGGATTGGTCCAGCAAATCTGTGCATACAGAAGCTCTCGTCTGTTGCAAAGTGCTGCCTGCCTACATACAGCATACCCCATAGGGCAGACCCAGACAGATCCCACTCAAAGCTGTTGAGCTGACAACAGCAGAAACACAAGATGCGTGGTCATGCACATCTAGCAAGCATGCAAAATTGTCAAGCTGGTGACATGCTAAAATCATGTCACTATTGAAACTTGCCAGTGCAGCACTGACATGTACCTGGGTTCAAATTGCTTGCCGGCTGCTGTCAATGCCGTGTGGAAGTCAAGCAGCACAGTGTCAGGAGACCTGAGCTTGAATGTGACAGCAAGTTGCTCTCCCTCCACATCCCGCATTGTCTGTGTAACCAAAAGGCTGTAAGGATTTGTCTTGATTGTATGTGCTCTGCACCCGTCAAAGATTACACAATGCATACAACAATCCATGTTGACAAGACACAGCAGAACACATGTACTTTCACAGAAAATGCTGGAGGTTGTGACTGACCACTCGATGTGCAGCTGCTTTGTAGATGCCACAAGATGCATGCTGCAGAGTGTAGCCAGGAAGGATCAGGATGTACCCTTCTGGCAAGAGAACATCCTCAAACAAGCCAGTCTTGGTGTTGACCACCTGCAGTGCATCCCAATGGTTTCAAAGCATGCAGAAAAGCGACAGCACACTGGCTTGCATGCAGTCACTCAGCCAACTCGCAATGAACAAGTGATTGTTGCAATTGCCGTATTTGTAAGGGTGACAAGGCAGGGTAAATGTCACCTGCAGCCCTTCTACAGTATCAGACCATATGAGGGTCAGCAGGCCCCTGTCATGATGCAATGCACACCCTCCCTCTGGCTTGAATGATGAGACAGTCTTGGCCACTGGCAGATACTGTATGACATCCAGGGAAGATGATGAGGGTGACTGACTGACTGTGTCTATTATTTCTCTGAAGGCGCCTGCTGCGAGCCCAAGGTGTGTGGCAATTGCGTCAAGTATGTGCATGGAAGCATACTCTAGCAGACCAACGACCTGTGGCCAGCAAACCCTGTATGCACTGGTGGAGTACTCCAGGTGGTGGTTTCCCTTGCCAGGACAGTGTAGTCATGCTCACCTCGAGCCAAGCTGATTGTTGCGAGACTGACAGAAAACCTTGACGCTCTCCAGGTTTGAAGTGGCGCACAACTCGCTCAGGAAACTGCTGCAAACCTTGCCTTTCCAGAACAGGTGCACTGTTGCTCAAAGTGTCTTTGATGTCCGCAATCTTTTGCACCTCATGAGGAAGGAGCTTCAAGAAGGCGTACTGACGATAGTACAGTGAGTCTGCTGCCCTACGGATCTGTAGCGAGGATGCACAATCTAGGTGTGTTCGAGCCATAGCACAGATGTTATTCACTTTGCTCGCCGAGGGTAGCGGTGTTGGATCAAGCTGCAGCTTCTGATCAAGATTAAGCTGCGCGAGCACGAAACGTTTGTACTGTTATCTGCTGCCTCGCAAGTCAACAAAGCATTTGTGCTCAGACTCAGAAGGACTCTGTATGAAAGGATTACTAATTTGAATATTGGGGACTGATGAATCCCAGCCAATGCATTCTTGCATTCACTTCAATCATTGAGGTGTAGAAGCTCAAGACAAACGGAATTGTCTACAGCTCAAGCAATCAAGCCTAGCTGCACTTTTGTATCAGCAGTCTCTCAGCCCTTCAGTTGCCCAGTCATCTTGCTTCTACATTTATGTTCTGCAGGGGGTTTCTGCAGGCACACCCTGTGCACTTGGCACATTGGTGCCACTAGCAGGAGACTCCTAGATGTATGGAGGCAGGACCAGTAGTCTTGCCACTCCAGAGATGTTTGTGGTCCTCAAAAAAAGCAAACGGCCATGTCAGAAAGTTGAGGAGGCATACTCGCCAAGGGGAGCCTGTGAGTCTGCTGATGTGGTCTCCACGGAAGCCTCTGATGCTCAACTGGTGAGCTGATGGAAACCAGCTACCTTCCCATGACATGTGCATGAAGGACAACAGCTGCCCGGCCCTATTTTGCATGATGCCTTGCTCCACAGTGTGAGATTTTCTGTTTGGGTGGGGCATGTTACTCCACCTTGTGCGTTTGACTTTGCCTTGACCTGTATTGCAGCACCAGCAGCCTGTGATGGCAGCATGCACAACAATCAGCAAGGTGCAGGTGCTGTGAACCAAGATACCTTGCCATGTGGACTCAGACGATGTGACCGATGGTGTGAGGGCGTTTGACCATGTCAGACAAGAGTGGTGGACAGTCTTGTTTGTTCATGTCCGGCCGACAACTTGGGCGAAACAAATGACTCTCAGCAAAAGGGTGGCTGCCTTTGTTGTATATCAAACTTTGCCTCATCTGGACAAAGTGCCAGTCCTTCGTTACGACCACAAGCATGCTTTCCATGGCTTCCATGGCATGACCTTGAGTCGTGTCATGTACAAGCTGGAGCAATACTGGTCCAGCCTGCAGGTGGTCTGATGGGTTGCAACAAGCCTCCAGCAGGTGGACAGCCAGTCCCACTGTACTACAGCAATCCAGACATTGTTTATGCAAATGAGTTCCCTGCTCCGTGCTTTGAACAAGGCCGCAGCTGCCTTGCTGCTGCTCTAGATGCTGTGTATGCTGCAGAACGCATGCATGTTGATAGCCGCACAGCTCCCATGCTGATCTACTGGGTTTGCGTGATTCTGCTTTTGCATTTGCATTTGAAAACATCGATATTTGTGACCAGTTTGTCATGCTCAAGTGACAATGCCTGCAACTCGGCTTGTTCGCTGATGTCTGCATTTGGATATGACACAGTGTTCAGCTTAGTCGGTATGTTTGGGCCAGTCCTGAACAGACTGTCAGCGGCCATATGCATATCCCCAGGCAGCTTCTTGAGACGCTGAGCTGCAAGGCATCAATTGTCTCATCAATTCTCTAATACCAAATTCCATCTGTCATTTCAATCTTGCGGCATTGCATGTTACATTGCGGCCTGTTTTGCCCTGCATAGCAGACCCTGCCCTGTGTTGCCTAGACCTGACCTGACCTGCCCTGCCCTGCCCTGCACTGCCCTGCCCTGCCCTGCACTGCCCTGCCCTGCCCTGCCCTGCCCTGCCCTGCCCTGCCCTGCCCTGCCCTGCCCTGGACAGCAAGCCCACAAGTATCCAAGCCTAAGGCCTGTGCTTCCACAATCAATTTGTCATTGCGTGTTGAATGATCAGCTGTCTGGGCTTTCATTGGCCGTTGCTGGCAGTTGCATATGTGTTCAGGCGAATGGGCATTCTATCAAACACTCAGTGACTGTCAGTTATAGTGTTTGGCAAGGCCCATTCTGAGTCTTATCGCTTGATGGAAGGTCTAATGCGCCAACAGGCCGAGCTGATCAGCCTGGACCTTCCTTCTGCCGCAGCGGTTTGGTACCATCCAGAGTGCAACTTTTTACAATGGCATGTATATCATTCATGCTAGCAAGCTCTGCAGACAGTTAAGCGAACTTTCAGTGATTTCAAGAATCACTGTGGGTGATGTACACATTTGTCAAAGAACCTTGACCTGAATTGTTCTGTAATGCATGCCAGCTTTGTGTCCTAGTTTGACATGTTTTTTGCTCAATGTACATGTCTGCAATCGCAACGTTTGCAGTGAACAGCATAAAGGTTTTCTTGTGTTCGCTGTCTCAATCTCCCGCGAGTCTTTGCACCAGGTGCAGTGTACTGTCATGTCTAACATCAGAGTCACTGAGCAGACTTTTGTCCTCCAGTTGTCTGCCAGCAAAGATGAGCCTCTGCATATGTGGAGGAACACCTTCTACAGTCTCAAAGAGGCTCTTGACTGCCCAAATGTCCCAGCTCTTGTGGACTGTCAGACTGCATGTCCTGCCTGTTAGACTCTTGATGAAGATGCGCATATCAGGACGATATTTTTGCTCTGCAGCATGTCTCCTAATGTCCTCAGCAGTGTCAGGGACCTGTGAATGCCTCGCCGCCTGCTTGGGTGCATGTTGGTTGTGCAGCTCACTTTGCAATTCTGGCGTACTAACTGTCAGCGCTTGTTCACCCTGCGTATCACATGCAAGCTGTGTTACATACATTGTATCGCTGCACAATTTTAGGCAAACATGGCGCAGTTGTGCAGGCACTGTAAATTTAATTAGACCCAGGCATGACACATGTGTACATGTGGATAAAGCACCTGTGTGACAAACTGTACAGATCATGTATACAACCTCAAATATCCCATGAATAGGTTTCAAGCTAGGACTGCATACTGACACCAGTGAGAAGGAGGCTACCTTCAAGCTTTGGCTGGAGCCTGCATTATTGATGGATGCATGCATCTCATCAAACATTGCCAGCAGCTCAATCACACGAATTGGTCCAGCAAATCTGCGCACACAGAAGCTCTCGTTAGTTTTCAAACTGCTGTCTGCCTTCATACAGCGTACCCCATAGGGCAGACCCAGACAGATCCCACACAATGCTGTTGAGCTGATAGCAGCAGAAACACAAGATGCGCGGTCATGCACATCTAGCAAGCACGCAAAATTGTCAAGCTGATGACATGCTAAAATCATGTCACTATAATAATTTTGCCGGTGCAGCATTGACATGCACCTGGGTTCAAATTGCTTGCCGGCTGCTGTCAATGCCATGTGGAAGTCAAGCAGCGCAGTGTCAGGAGACCTGAGCTTGAATGCGACAGCAAGTCGCTCTCCCTCCACGTCCCGCATTGTCTGAGTAACCAAAAGACAACATTTGATTTTGTCCTTTATGTATACAAGATGATCACCCAAATGCGAACAACATGTTTTGACAACATGCAGCAGAACACGTGTACTTTCATAGGAGAAGCTGGAGGTTGTGACTGACCACTCGATGTGCAGCTGCTTTGTAGATGCCACAAGTTGCTCGCTGCAGAGTGTAGCCAGGAAGGATCAGGATGTACCCTTCTGGCAAAAGAACATCCTCAAACAGGCCAGTCTTGGTATTGACCACCTGCAGTGCATCCCAATGGTTTCAGAGCATGCAGAAAAGCAACATCACACTGGCTTGCATGCAGTCACAAGCACATTCAGCAGGCACTCAGGCATAGTTGGCGCTGAACAAATGTTCATTGCCACATCTTTGTTAGGCTGAAAAGGCAGCATGAATTTCACCTGCAGCCCTTCTACAGTATCAGACCAGATGAGAGTCAACAGGCCCCTGTCATGATGCAATGCACACCCTCCCTCTGGCTTGAACGATGAGACAGTCTCAGCAACTGGCAGATACTGTATGACATCCAGGGAAGATGATGAGGGTGTCTGATCGGGTGTGTCAACTATTCCTCTGAAGGCGCCTGCTGTGAGCCCAAGGTGTGTGGACATAGCAATTGCGTCAAGTATGTGCACAGAAGCATACTCCAGCAGACCGACGACCTGTGGCCAGCAAACCCTGTACGCACTCCAGATGGTGGTTTCCCTTGCCAGGACCGTGTAGTCATGCTTACCTCGAGCCAAGCTGGTTGCTGCGAGACTGACAGAAAACCTTGACGCTCTCCAAGTTTGAAGTGGCGCACAACTCGCTCAGGAAACTGCTGCAAGCCTTGCCTTTCCAGAACAGGTTCATTGCTGCTCAAAGTGTCTTTGATGTCCGCAATTCTTTGGACTTGATGAGGAGGGAGCTTCAAGAAGGCGTACTGACGACAGTACAATGAGTCTGCCGCCCTGCGAGCCTGTGGCGAGGATGCAAAATCTAGGTGTGTTCGGGCCATAGCACAGGTTTCAGTCTCTTTGCTCGCGTGACGTAGCAGCTTCTGATCTATGTTGTGCTTCTGATCAAGATTCAGCTGCACGACTTAGCACGTAAATTGTGTACTGCTATTTGCTGCCTGGCAATTCAACGAAGCATTCGTACTCAGACTTGGACTTCGGAATACAGGAATGCTCGGCGACAGGAAGACTACAGAAAGACAGGAAGGCTAAAGGAAGACAGGAATACTAATTTGAATGTTAGGGATTTATCAATCCCAGCCAATGTCACACTCAATCATTCAGATGTAGAAGCTCAAATGACAAACAAAGCTGTTTACAGCTCAAGAACTTATGCTAAACCACAGTTTTGCCAACAGCAGTCTCTCGGCCCTTCAGTTGCCCAGTAAGCTTGTTAGTTCAGCTGTTGTGTTCTGAAGGATGCTTCTGCACCTCATTCACTTGTAGCACTAGTCTCACTAGCAGGAGACCTCAGGATATATGGAAGCACATCCAATATATGTTCATTCCAGAGATTCTCACGGTCCGCAAAGTACAGTAGACTGCCATATCATGGACATCCAACATTGAGCAAGCACACTTGTTAAGGGGAGCCTGTTATTTCACCAGAAGGGCCTCTAGGGGATGCTTCTGATGTTCAGCTGGTGAGCTGCAGCTGATGGCAAGCTGCTTTGATTTCATCACATGTGCATGAAGGGCAATGACTACCTGGTCCAATTCAGGTGCCGATGCCACGATCCAGGCTGCAAGACTTTCCACTTGACGCCCCATGTTGTTGCACCTCATGCATTTGATTCTGCCTTGGCCTGTACTGCAAGATCAGCAACGCACAGTTGTGGTGACCCAAGCTACCTTGCTATGTAGACTCAGATGATGTGACAGATGGTATGAGGGTGTTTGACCTCGTCAGATGGGAGTGGATAGCCTTATTTGTCTATGTCTAGCCAACAATCTGCACAGAGCAGCAACTAGCTGGGAAATGCAGACTATAACAATCAATATGGAGGTCTGGTGACTATAAGTAGAACATCTGATGCTTGGCAAAAGGGTGACACAGGCTTGTCACACCGTCCTGCATGGAACAGGGAATCATGTCAAACCCCCCAAGACCTGACACATATGCTGCAGTGTAATCATTCACCACAGCACAGCCTGCTTTGCAGCTTTTGCAGCTTTGTCAGTCTGAGAATGTATGTTGACAGTGGCAAGTTAAAATTTGTTCTGATGTCTGGCACTGACATCCTACTGGTCCTGGCGTGCACCATCACCAGGCAGCACCAGCCATGCTTGATTTTCACCACCAGCTGGACAAGCACTTCAGCATGCTGAGAGCAACAGATACATGCGATGGGTGGTAGCACTTACAGCAGCAGGCAAACCTGCTCTGTCAGACTCCCTCATCAAGGCTTTACAACAGTGAATCTTCTGCCTTCGGGGCCTTCCAGGCTCTTCTCACTTAGTTGCTGGAGCAGCTGAGCAGCAGGAAGCAAGTGGGCAGCAGTGCAGCGTGCAGGTGCTGCTACTGCTACTGCTGCTGCTGCTGCTACTGCTACTGCTACTGCTGCTGCTGCTGCTGCTGCTACTGCTACTGCTACTGCTACTGCTACTGCTACTGCTACTGCTGCTGCTACTGCTACTGCTACTGCTACTGCTACTGCTACTGCTACTGCTACTGCTACTGCTACTGCTACTGCTACTGCTACTGCTGCAGCAGCGCCCTGACTCAGCTCACTTGCTTCACCTCACTCTTCACTGTGAAGCATTAGGCCTTCATGTCTGGATTGTGCAGCTAGCATGGCAACTGCCAGCACACCTGCCTCGGCAGCTGAGCAGACACAAGACACAGCCAGGTGGCAGCGCAGTCTCAGACAGCAGCCTACCTGTGAAGCAACATATCATCAGCATACATAAGGTCAGCACATGTGTGCAATGATGGACCAGCAGCAGACTAGTGGCATGAAGCAGCCCATTGGGGGCTGGCAACAATGTATCTGTTGATGAGCAGCATCCGATTTTGTATAGCCTCACAAGACACTGCCATGCGCCCAGCGTGAATGGCTATGCTGAGCAACAGCACCGGCACAGGAGTGAAGACTACAGCCCTCATGCAGGATGGCAATCACACCACAGCTCTAGATGTGCCAGCAACTACATGCACTTTGCATGCCTCTTATATGTTTGTAACGGGTTCTCATTTATGAGAGCAGTCATTTGTTGTAATTGAGGCGGCAGGGGCATGGGCGCATTGACCTGCTACAGCCTTCCATCACCACTGTGACAGCTGAGATAAAACGCTGTTTATCTGCTCTGTCTGACACGTGCAGCAGTCAGAAGCAGTAATGAGTTCTCTATTTTTTTTTATCATTCGTGTCTTTGTGGCAGTCAAGACTTGCATGGCTCATCATGTACAGCTCAGGGCTGCATGCAGCTTTGGGATTGCCTGATGTTGATATTTGAAATTAAACTTTTGAGCTGCGATGGATTGCATGTAATTGAACATGACTGTACAGCATTCAATATAAAGGTACAATTGACACCATGGCAGTACAACTTGCACAGCAGAGTAATGAAAGCAAGAGTTCAGAAAACCAGATTATCAGCGCATGCATGTACAACACAGTGCACCAAGTGGGAATGCATGATTCAGGTGCCAGCCGATTGCATCTGCTGCTCCCTCAGCAGGCGGGCCTGTCTGCGGGCTTTCTTTTTCTTTAATGCCCTGGCTTTGGACCTCCTCTTGCCCTTCTCGCTGATTTGACACCTTGGTCTCTCTGGCTTTCCTCCTGGGTCCGCTGCACGCTCTCCATCACGGCCAAGGTCACCACCAGCAGCCACATTGTCATGGGGGTGAGGCATTATGTGCTCAAAGCCTGGAGGCGGTGACACTGCCCTTGCACCACTGCTGCGGAATACCGGTTTCCTAACAAAACATTTGGGATAGGAAGGCAGCCTGAGATGGGCAGCTGACTCATCTTCATCATCAGACATCCCCGAGACATCTTCATCATCAGACATCCCAGACTCATCTTCATCATCAGACATCCCAGACTCAGAGGTGTTGAGGTCACCACCAGCAGCCACATTGTGTTGGGGCCATTGAGGCATGATGTGGGGGTAGCCTGGAGGGGGTGACATTGCCCTTGCACCACTGCTGAGATGCCCACATGTTGGAGCTGTCAGTGTATTAGCATTGCTGTGTACATGTGGCAAGGCCTTTGACAACCCCAAAACTGGGTCCCAAGGCACCGCTAGATGATTGAGCTTTGAGGAGGCAGGGGCCGGCTGGGCCTGACCTCCACTGTGTGTTGTGGTACCTATCTGGCTGCGGCTACCATGTGGTAGACCTTCATCTACAGCTGCCTTGAAGTAGTCAAGAGGCTTGTGACTGATGCTGTTGCTGCTGGCTGTGCCTGCCTGGGCGAGCACTTGCAGAGCATTTGGGGGCGACAAAGTCCAGGATGGACCACTTGCAGGGTCAGTGCTAGCTGCCTGCCCAGGGGTGAGTACCTGAGTCACAGAGACATCCTTGAGAAACAAGTCTGACTGGGCAGGCGGCGAAGTATCCTGCATTTCAGGCCAAGGAATTGGATGCGTATGTGCAAATGTCATGCCCGTGGCTGCATTTAGGGGAGCAGCAGGCTGGGTGGGACTTGAGGCAATTGGCTGGGCCACAATTGGAGGCACTGTACAGCTGTACAGACAACATACATATAATTCATAGACCAAGAGATGACACACACGCATGGAGCACCTGTGTGACACTGAATTGCACAGATCATGAGTACAACCTCAAATACCTAACTAACTTGCTTCCAGCTAGGGCTGTATGCTGACATCAATGAGAAGGATAGTACCTTGTCTTTCTGCTTGGAGCTTGCATCATTGATGGATGGATGCAGCTCATCAAACATTGCCAGCAGCTCAATCACACGAATTGGTCCAGCAAATCTGTGCACACACAATCCCTGTCAGTTGCTGAGTGCAGCCTGACTACCAATATACACATATATACATGAAAATGATAGAGCATACTGTAAAGGCCAGACCCAACAGATCCCTCACAACGTTGTTGCGCTGATAGCAGCACAGACACAAATGTGCGGTCATGCACATCCAACGGTCACTCAAAATTGTCAAGCTAATGACATGCTCAAAACCTCGCAAACTACAAAAGTGTGCACTAAGTGCAGCACTGATATGTACCTGGGTTCAACTTGCTTGCCAGCTGCTGTCAATGCCATGTGGAAGTCAAGCAGCGCAGTGTCAGGAGACCTGAGCTGGAATGTGACAGCATGTCGCTCTCCCTCCACATCCCTCATTGTCTGTGTATCCAGAGGACAGTTAAGGTTTGTCTTGATTGTGTCCTTTCTATATCAAAGATGATCATACAAATACAACAGCAATTGTTGACAGCATGCAGCAGAATGCATGTACTTTCAAAGAAAACGCTGGAGGTTTTGACTGACCACTCGGTGTGCAGCTGCTTTGTAAATGCCACAAGTTGCTCGCTGTAGAGTATGGCCAGGAAGGACCAGGATGTATCCCTCTGGCACAAGAACATCCTCAAAGAGACCAGTCTTGGTGTTGACCACCTGCAGTGCATTCCAATGAATTCAATACATGCAGCAAAGCAACAGCCATCTGGCTTGCATGCAGTCACAAGCACTTGCAGCAGGCGCTCAGTCGTAATTGGCGATGATCAGGTGTTTGTTGTGCCACATGTTTATCAGGAAAGAGCATCATGACTTTCACCTGCAGCCCTTCTACAGTATCAGACCATATCAGTGTCAGCAGGCCCCTGTCATGATGCAATGCACACCCTCCCTCTGGCTTGCATGATGAGACAGTCTTAGCCACTGGCAGATACTGTATGACATCCAGGGATGAGGATGACAGTGTCTGACTGGGTGTGTCAACTATTCCTCTGAAGGCGCCTGCTGTGAGCCCAAGGTGTGTGGACATTGCAATGGCATCAAGTACGTGCACAGAAGCATGCTCCAGCAGACCGACGACCTGTGGCCAGCAAACCCTGTATGCACTCCAAGTGATGGTTTCCCTTGCCAGGACAGTGCAGTCATGCTTACCTCGAGCCAAGCTGATTGCTGCGAGACTGACAGAAAACCTTGATGCTCTTCAGGATTGAAGTGGCGCACAATTCGCTCAGGAAAGTGCTGCAAACCTTGCCTTCCCAGAACAGGTTCATCGCTGCTCAGAATGTCTTTGATGTCCGCAAATTGCTGCACCTCATAAGGAGGGAGCTTCAAGAAGGCGTACTGACGATAGTACAGTGAGTCTGCCGCCCGATGGATCTGTGGCGAGGACGCAGGCATGTCTAAGTTTGTCCGCGCGATACTTAGATCTATCAGGTGTTTCTTCTCTTTGCTCGCTGGCGTAGCAGTGCTATCGCAAGCTGAAGCGTCTGACTACGATTCAGCTGCGCGTCCTTGCATGAAGCATTGGAACTTTGGACTGCTATCAGCCGTGCGGTTCACCAAAGCATTGGTGCTTTGACTGGGCAGGACTGTATAAAAGGAATACTAATACGAACATTCGTGGCTGATCAAATCCAGTCCAAACATTCTTGCACTCAGTCAATCATCGTGATGTGAAAGCCTGAAGGACAAACAAAGCATACAAAGGGTAAAAACTGATCACAGCTCATGCAATCTTTAAGCTACAGCCAAGGTGCAAGGTGAGCTCATTCGTGTCTCATGCCAGGACACAAGCACGCTTGATTTGTTTGTGACAACCAATTCCTGCATGGCTGGCTCATCATGTACAGCTCAGGGCTGCATGCAGCTTTGGGCTTGCCTGATTTGTTTGATGTTTCAAGCTGTGATGCATCCAATGTAATTGTACAGCAATGAATACAACTGACATCATTTAATACATAATTTACGTATACACAGCAGAATAACAAAAGCAAGACTGCAGTCAAACACATGACCAGCACATGCATGCACATCACAGTGTCACACAGTGCAGCAAGTAGGATTGTCTGAGTTGAGCTGGGCAAGACACAATCATCATCTTCAAACATAAGCCATCTCCCAGGAGCCAGTGAATACAACAGCCAGTGTGGCTTCTGCAGGCCCCCACCACTTCTAGAAGGGCCTCGCTGCATGAACACAGTGGTGCTAATGCACATACAGCTCCAACACATGAGCTTCACAGATCTGTGAAGCTCATATGTTG
>JAABUP010006689.1_pt1 | contig 16150 bp, 24 predicted proteins | sample 5559201 | NCBI WGS metagenome assembly JAABUP01 (sample SAMN10711887, study PRJNA513373) | rock metagenome | isolation source: Antarctica rocks | place: Antarctica
TTACTGTCTGATGCACAGCACTCCAAGACCATTACTCTGCCGTGTGCTCAGCTAACCTTTTAGCTTGTGTGACAGTGGTCATGATACTGAGCACAGTCAAGTGGGCATGCCCCAAGAGCCAAAGCTAGCAAACTGCAGAGGCATGCGCAGACCAAGGATGCCGGCACAAGTGTATGCATGAGTCTAAGCGTGATGGAAGCAAAGTGGAAAGCAGAGATTGAAATTCGCAACCTCATTCAAAACGTTGCATTAGAGGAGGTGCAGGCGGTGCCAGGCCGCATCCTGTTGTCGCATTTGGACTCTAGAATAAAATGCCCATATTGCTTTGATTCTGATTCGTAACACAGCTAGGTGCATAAGGTGACAGGAGGGAAGTTGGTGTGACCTAGCATGCTCTGCAGAGGCTTGGCGCAGCACAGAAGCCTCCAGCTTGAGGTCAGCCAGCTGCTGCTTATGCTGCTCCACCAGCGCCTGGGCTGATATACGCTCACCATGCTCCTGCCTCAACTCCTCCTGCAGAACAAGGTGCATAACCCCAGGTCATAATGTATGCACAGCAGCCGCACTGTAGCATACATCCCCAGCTTGGCAGCATTGCTGTCTGCCTTTCAACCCATTATGCTGCCACAACTGCTGCCAATAGCCTAAATGCACACGTCCCAATCAGCAATATTGTCGCTTGCTGCATCACCACCATGGGACTGATGCTCTTCTTCATGCCACATGTAAGGACACTTTGTATGTGTATTGTAGGTGTTATGGTAGCTCATCTGCAGGCGAGCTCACAGGAAAAGGTGGCTAAAGCACACAAGATGATTGTGCATGCCTGCAGGTCTGTGTAGCGCTGCTGGTAGGGGTGTGAGGCCTCAGCTTGAGCTGTGGCAGCCTCACACTTGAAGCTCAGCTCTGACATGCTTCTCCTCAGCTTGGCTATCACTGCGTCCCTCTCCTGCAATGCCAAACAACATACAATGCGCCCCTGTTTTGCTGCATATTGCACAGAGGGGGACTTATGGCATGTGGCAGCCTAACGACGCAATCTGTGAGTGCGGCCTTGGTGGTAACATCAACCCCTCAATGCTGTTGTGGTACGCTATGCAGAGTGTGTACAATACAATGCAGCTGACAGTCTGATGCTGAGCCTGGTCATGGTTAGAATGCTGTCTGGCGGCTGGTAAACAATGCAGTCCTGGCAGCTCTGCTTGAGTTTTGCAATGAAGACTTGCATCGCTTGCAGTAGGCCTCAGCTATGGATGCCTGGTGTGCAGATGTGCATTGACTCTTGGTCAACAACAACTGTTCTATGTAACATGCTACATTGCTCAGAGCTGCTCAAGGCACATCGATCATTGCAATCTGCCTCAGCACAAGCTGATGCTGCTCAGACAATGCTCGGCTGTGTTCAACATTGCCAGGACAGCATGACCCAGACCTTCAGTTGCTGCTCTGCCTCTGCTGTCTTGTCCTTCAGCTGCCGCTGGCATTGCTCAAGCTCCCATTGCACATCAGCTAGCTTTAGATCCAGCTTCTCTGCCTTATGCTCGGCAGCTGCTGCAGCAGCTAGTTGCTGAGCTGAGGCAGCCTCGGCATTCCGAATCATCAGGTGAGCAGATGCCATGCGTGCGCTCATCTGCTGCGAGTACTGCTGTGCATGCTTCAAGTCCCTCCTGCATGACAGTGCACCATGCAATGACATTCTGCTGCCTATTCATAAGACATGCTACAACTGATGGTTTGTTGGCTAAGAACAATTGTGAGTGCAGCATTCTCAGTAAGCTTGAGAAACGGTCATACATGCAGCGCCGCAACAGACCACAACTGCATATGCATGGTGCATTGTGCTTGTACGCTTCATACCTGGGTATCGCTGATGCATTGCAATCATCTGATTCTAAGTGCCATGATGCATAGCACATGATTTCACCAACCTGCTGGTTTCTAGCTCTTGCTCCAACGACACGCTTGCCTTGCTGCTTCTCTCTTGGTCTCTACTGAGCTGAGTGTTCTCATCAGCCGTTGTCTCCAAGGCATCGCGCATCTCCTCAAGCATTGTACGCATTTCAGTGACTTGTTTAGCAAGCTTGGTGCTGTCTGCTTGGCTTTGCTCAAGTTCGGCTTTCTGAGCTTCTGCGAATGTGTGCATCTCGGCACGTAAGTCAGAGCGCTCCTGCTGCAGCTTTGCGTTGTCTGTGTACGCTACAGATAGCTGGTCTTGCAGTTGCCTCAAAGCCAGTGCTGCTGCTTGCGAGACATTTTTAGTAGCGTACAATGCCATGACGATACTGAAGCTGTGTCAGCAAGCCTATGCCTGAAACGGCTTAGCCTGTGCACATGATGTTCGCGGCGCACGGCTGGAAGCTACGTTGTGAACATTCCGAGCCTATACGGGTTTGCGTCACTCAGCTGACGAAGACTGCCCCGAGTAGTTGCAAATTTTGCAGGCGTCTGCACTTGGGACGAGGTTTAGATCTCGACGTAACCGCATGCGACAACAGCAACACATCACTACTGCACCTGATCGGTCAAACCTTTGCACGCTAGTTTGACCTGAAAGGTAAGGGCGCCCCGTGGACAGGGCTATTAGGTTTACGAAACGCCCTACATGTTGTGCTTTCATAGCCTATGAATCATAGGTGCTCCCACAGACAGTGTGCACAATGTCATTGCACAGGCGGAAGTGTCGTCACTAAAGCTAGAGCCGCTCTGTAGCAAACGAGGCGATGAAGATAGCGAGCACTCAAAAACACAATTCTTCCTTATAAGCCTTGCTTGAAACTGTATCAAAGGGTTATTCGCTGTTTGTTGCATATCAGGCTGTGCAACTACTGTGCAGCCAGCCTTGGCTCTGAAGGCTGCAGAGGCTGAGAGTGCTTAATGCATGCCAGCTTATATCACACAAACCACTTTTGCCAAAGAAAATGGTCTAGTTGTGTGTGCATCCTCTGCATCAGCTGCAAATTCAAGCACCCAGAAGTCGTTCCAGCGCTGCATTTGAGTCTCCGCCAGCAGACAGCAAGGCCCGAGACACAGCATCATATGGAAAGCCCATATCAACTAGTTGCTGTACCTGAACAAAATACAATGTATGTCACACAGCTGCAGCGTTGACATCCATCTGCTCCAAGCTGCCTCAATTGCTTCAAGCCCAGAGCAAATCCGGCAGGTGCCTGTCAGGGGATTGCATACCCTTAAGTCAGTTGCGCTTGGCTTGGCAGCATATGTCTGAGTCCAATCCTTGGCTTGCCGCTGAAATTCCTTGTTTCTGCTCATGTATTGTTTGGCAACAACAGCATCCTGCAGGACAACAAAGTCACAGAGGCGCACCTCTACAAAACATGCTGTGTACGGCAAGTTCGGTGCAATGCTTCAGCTGAATTTTGGTCAGACCTTGTTTGGCCTGTGAAACAAGCGCTTACCTGAGGATCAGCTGGTTCTGGGGAAGACAATAGAGCTTGCAAGCTGAGTAGAGCTGTCTTGAGCGTTAAGGCAGGAGACCACTGATCTTTCAAGATATCAAGACATATAGCCCCACTGGCACTGCTCACGTTGGGATGCCACACTTTTGTTATGAAACGCATCTTGGGCGGCACAAAAGGATACTGGTTGTCTGCAGTCAAAACAACGGCATCACGCAACTGTAACTTGGCCCCAAGTCCGTATCAAATTTTCGGGCAAAGTGAGCCTACCAAGGGTGATATCAACAACAAAGTAGCCTCCTTCGTAGGCTGTGTCTTTCGGCCCCTCTACAAAGCCTGTTAGTTTCTGCAGGTTGCCCTCTGTAATCTGAATCGTGACGCCAGAAGCCTTGTCTCGATCAATCTCCTTGAGCTCTTTCTGCACAGAGCCTGACAGTCAGAATCAGTGCCGGGCTCTCACGCTTAACAGAGCAAATTTCAAAGTACAAGGGCACCTGTATCCTCCCAAAATCGGCCATGGGAGTAGTGGCCGCACAGATCAGAAGACAAGGGTACAGTCAAAACGATGGTCAAATGGGGCCAAGCTACGACCTTGTGAGCTGTGCATTATGCAGGAATGCAGCAGAGTACATCAACATCGCATGCAGGGCGTGGATTTATGGCTGATGTGCAGCGAAGCGCTGAGTGTCCGATTTTACGGTTCAAGCAATGCACAATTACGCATGCTGATTTGGGGACGATCTGACCTCTCAAGGAGCAAAATCAACACGCTTGGGATATGCAGCTGTTGTGAATGAATGCAAACATTGCATTTGTTTGCGTGTCGCGAATTGCATAAAGCATTCCATGATCCCGACAAGCTTGCATAAGATCAATGAGCCCTGTTCCAAGCTGACTGTCACAAGCCAATTGTGTGCTACAGCAAAATGTGATGAGTAAACCCTTGTCAAGTCAAATTTGTGATCCAACTAGAGCTTTATTCAACCTGTCGATAGTGCATGTTGTTACGCGCAGAAGTCAGGCTGCAACAAGTGCTAGTGAAGATGGTACCCACAATTGTGTGACAACTTAGGACTTTGCCATCAGATGCACAGGCCGTGCATGCATACAGAAAAAAAAAAAATGTCTACAGTACACCTGTAAGGAAAGTACAAGGCAAAGAAAGAAAGGTAGAAAGAGAGACGTTTCACCCGCACAGAGCATTCTTCTATGCTGGTGTGCTGGCTACTCCACTGACACAAACTGAAAAGGAGAAAACTTCTGCTTCACCTTTGATGCAGAATGCCAGTAAGCTGAAGCCTGCTCAAGTACCCGCTCATTCCCACTGATGAGCTCTTTGCATAGAGCCGCTCAATGCTGAGCGCCTTAAAACAACAACAGCAATTGACTGCATATCTGTAGCAGGATGGCAGCCGAAGGTGCCTACTGATGGCACCTTCGGCTGCCATCAGTAGCATGCCTTGTCAGTCTAGTCTGGGGTTCAAAACATCAAGAACTGATTCACAATGGAAGGAAGCCAGGTAGGGTGGCTGTCACGAGGTGGGTCAAGAGCCGGCCCCAAGCAGCCTTGTGTACATCTTTCCAAGCATTGCACAAAGTCCTTGTGGCAGACCAAGTTTCAGATGGCCTCTGCAGGGCTAGCGCCTAGGCCAACAGCTGGGTCAGGTAAGTGCAATGTTGAAGCAATGATCTTGCAAGCTTGCTTGGCGCTGGGTCTGTCTGATGGTACAGCACTGAGGCAGCTGGTGATGAGTTCTTCAAGGATCTGGGGACATTCATTGGGGACTGAGGTCTTGCGCAAGAAGCCTCTGCGCGGGGTCTCCTGAGTTACAATTTCCCACAGGACCACCCCAAAGCTGAACATGTCAACCTGCAACAAGCAAGGCTGTATGTGTGACCTGAGTGCATTTGGTATGATATATGGAGGACCTAGCACGCCAGTTGCAGAAGCATTCAGGATCCATATCACTGCACACCTAGCTTCAGGGCACAGCAAAGAGCGCTAATTTATTGCAATCAACAGTGAGATGTAGCTACACTTCTGTTCTATCATGACTCGTCAAGTGTACGATTTGTTGTCTAATTGTCTGGTGTCTCGCCCATGCAAGAGCATGATGCATGCAGGGTGGACACTGGCTAACCTTGTCTGTGCATGCGTCCCTGGTACCCATGAGTTGTTCTGGTGCAGCGTAGGCATAAGTGCAGAGCATGGGACAGCTGAGAGTGGTTGCTGTAGTTTCAAGGATTCGAGAGGTTCCCACATCTGAGATCTTGGCCACAGCTGCGTCCTTGGTGAGCAGAATATTCTTGGACTTGATGTTATTGTGCACAACCTGCAAATCAGCATATCAAGATTGAGCAAGCTTAAGCGCTTTTGGGCGGGTGTCATTGTGCTTTGTCTGTCAGCTCTTTGATGACAGCTGCGCCTGAACCTGTTGCAGCGTCACAGCACACTGACACTATGACTGCTTGCTGCAAACCCACTGTTCCAGGACAACCTAAAACAGAAAGTGTGGGTGGAGCTCGCCCAAAAGCATAGTCAATAGGTCATGTTGAGATACAGTCACGCTGTGCAAGGACAACAGGTTTGGTCATGGCACAAAGTGAGGTAATGTTGTGTCTCTGCTTGTGCCCAGGAAGGTTCCAGTGCAGTTTGCCTGTTGTGTTCCCTGGTATTGAGTAGTTACATAAGGTTTGTGGCCTCATGGAGAGGTTGCTCACAACATAGTGTGACTGTACCGGGTAACAACTCAGTGTGACTGTACTGCAGAAATGCACACTTGCAGTTGACACACGTGTACAACATGTATGCATCGTAATGTCATGTTCAAAGGCAGGACAAAATCATTGTGCTGAATGACTCACAAGTAAGACATCGTCACTTGCCCTTCGCTCACGCAAGACCTAAATGAAACATTGTTACTTGCCTTTTGCTCATGCATAAACTATATTAGACGATCTCACTTGCCTTTTGCTCATGCAAGAATACCATGCCCTTTGCCACATCAAGAGCAATGCGGCCTCCCTTCTTGTACCACTTGAAGTCTCCAACAGCTGTGGGGTAGCAGTCATGCTGTATGCAAGACAGCAGGTCCCCCCCTTGCATGTATTCAAGCACCAGCATGGGGAATCCGGGGTCCAAGCACGCGCCATAAAACTGCACCATATTGGGATCAAATGACAGCACACGCAGCAGGCAGATCTCCTGCAGTACACAAACAAATCTATATACTGCATAAACCAACGAGACGAATACAGCATACAACGAAGAGCGAGTAATGTTCTTCCAGACGCGCACTGGATCGTGTGGCTTTGTTGCGCACTTCTTGTTCACTGTTTGTGCATGCAGTGTTGCACATGTATCAGTACCCACTGCAGGTCAGTGTCTCAGCGCATGTTTAATCTTTCTGGCATTCTGAGCATCTCCAACAAAGCCAAACAAGGGCACACCTTCTTGAGAGCATGGAGTTGGATATGTAGCAGTACACGATGCAAGTTAGTGTCCCAGTGCATGTTAACTTTGCCTGGCATTCTGAGCATGTCATTGATCAACATGGCCACACAAGGGCACACCTTTTTCAGGGCATGAAGTTGGATGGCCTCTGTGGGAGAGGCAGCCAGTACCTTGACAGCTACATCCTGCACACCATCTCTCACTGCCTGCATTCACAACTGTTTGTTTGTCCCTTTGTCTATCTACGCTTTGTCTGTCTGTCTGTCTGTTATCCTAACCTGTCTGCCTACTGCAACTGATGATTCAGCAAAAGTCTTCATAGTAAAAGATCTTTACTAAAGATGCTAAGCCTTGTGCCTGATGTTGGCCGTCTGGTCAGGTCAGTGCTGGCTGTCTGTCTATCTATGCAAATCACAGCAGCCTGCGTTGAAGGCTGCAGCTGCCAGTTCTTGGTGGCAATACACAACTCACTTAGCCACCAAGGCAGGGGGTTGGTCACTGCACAAGCATTGCATCTGGCAGGTACACAATGCAGACTGCAATCATACGACAAGGCGTGTTGCATAACGTAAAAGCCACGACCTGGGGACATGCATCTGACTGACGTCTGCATGTACTGCTGTTGTCTCTGCATTGTGTCATTTACGAGGTCCACTCATGTATCTGTGGTGAAAGCACCTTGCTGAGTGTTCTGCCAAGGCGACTGATGCAGGAGACATGCCAGCTGCAGTCTACAGCACGTCAAACTGCCCACAGCTAATTCTGCATGGTGTTGCACTGAAGTGTGGCTGACCTTGTACACCACCCCACATGCGCCAGAGCCCAACACCCACGGTGATCCGTCAGCCAACTTGCAGATCTCCAGATCAGCCCGCTCAGCCTGAGGGCCTGTGATCAGGTCGACATGTAATCGTCTAGCATACCTGCCCGCATAGCTATAGTCCATTTCCTTATTCTGCACATGCAAATATTTATTAACAGTACACCCTCACAGGTGGTATGCACCAGACAGGCAGGTAGGCATGTCAACTACACTAGCGCCCGTGGGGATGAATCGCTTTGTGGGGATGATGGTAAGAGCTGGGGATGGGGTGACTCTGTGGGACTGTGGCTGGGTCAGCTGTTTTGTTGTGTGGCCTTAGTCCATGGATAAGTTCAAAGGGGCTTACCTGCTCAGGAGCCACTGTCCTGGTTCCTAGCACTGAGCTGAGCAGATGGGGCAGGCGCTGGATAGCCCCTGCCCCATAGTATAAAGCTGTGATTGCCAGTAGAGTTGCAAGGCCTGCCATGATGGTGTACACAGCCATGGACCTGCAGCATCACACTCTGTCTCTGCGTATTGCAGACAGTCACAGTTGGATCCATACCCACAACCGCAAACCACGAAATGACAAGAACAAAATGAGATGGCCAGAGGATGAGTGGTCAGGATTGCTCATGCTCAGGCTGCTGCCAACGTCCTGCATGTGAACAGGGTGCCGTCCTTTAGGGGTCAGTTTTGCTTGAGAGCAAGGTAGGCTGACTGCCTGCAGGCTGGATATGGTCATCGGTACCACAAATCTGTCAAACAGAACGTGCGTCGCCATCTGCGCCATTTACAGTCAGGCGTTTGACGGCACATACACGGCATAACAGCAACCTTCAGCAGATAAGACCAGCTCACATTCGACAAGTCGAGCAGCTTGTCCAAGACTGCAATCATCAAGCATGGTGCCAATCAGCCAACAGCTGTTCTTCAGCTTTCAGCTACAGCTCAGCCAGATGCACATTGTAACAGATTTCACCCACAGACATTGACACGCACACTCCAGCGTGATCCCCAAGCCCACATGATCTCAAGCTCAAACATGATCCCCAAGCCTACATGATCCCCAAGCCTACATGATCCTTCAAGATTGCAATTCACAGTGTGTTCCAAGCACAGTGCCTGAGAGGTAGTTGCAAAAGGACCACATGCATGTATGCAGCAGTGACTTGCCTGAGCTGCTGCCATGTGGAGGGCGGCCCCAGCTGATGCAGCACCTGATCTGCAACGGTTTCATTGGGACAGGGCAGGGGCCCTGTGATCGTCAGCCTGGTCACGTTCAGCCCTGCCTGCCGCAAGCTGTTTGTAAACTGGTCAGAGTAAGACACAATCACCTGTGCAAGCAGAAAGAACTGGTCAGATCCCTCCTGATGAAGCCATGGCATGGCAAAGCTGTGCTTGTCCATCAATCACACATGCTCTTCTGGAGCTGGCAAACTTGAGAAAGCAAAGTAATCTCTGTTATGCCTAGACGTGCAGTAAGCTGGTCATCACGTATGTGCTGGAATGCCGACATGTTGCACTAGTCAAATCAACCCGGCTAGTGCAACATGTCTGCACCCAGAAATGAGTTTGGCCACTGCACAACCTTGATGACAGATCACTTAACCAAGCACCTCGCTGGCAATGCAGATTCAAGCACACAAGAGCTTTGATTGCAGGTAAGGCCGCAATGGACGCAAAGCGCTACAGCAGCTCTGTCTATGTCTTGACAAAGTAGCACTCAGATAGCTGCTTACTGTGTCCAAGCCCACGTCTGTGATGCCAGTGTGAGTCACAATGGTCAAGGAAATGCTAGCACTCTGCTGATCTACGTTGTGGCTACAATCCTTAAGCCGGAAGAACTGGTTGACCACAAAGAAGTGCTTCTCCAGCTGCCTCAGGATGTACATCACTAGGTTCTGCTTACCAATCGTCAAGGGTGCTACATCTGGACCATACATCTGCACCACAACATCCATTATTGTGGCAGTAAGTGTACACAGTACAGCGATCAGGCAGCAACCAAAGTTGTGGCACTTGCTTGTGATATGTGATGGCATGCAGAAGAGCATGTGTGGTAAGTGTCTGGGCTGCCTGACTGCATATGCAAGTACAGTCTGTAATATAAAGCAGTGTTGTTATGTGTGTAAACATGGCTATGACATGGTGTGCATGCTAATCTGGCAAGTGCAAACATGCTTTTCTTCTAAATGCATACTATACATGCCATGCGTTGCAGATCACAGTCTACAGGGTGCTTTGACTGCTGTGCCTTCCAGCATCGCACATTGCCATGACAGTCACAACGACTTGATCAGCGGTACAGATTAAGGAATGAGTTTACGCTTGAGACTGGCCTAGAAGACCCCAGTCTTCAATGCATCTGGCCCAACAGAAGCCAACCCAGGGTGCCCAGGCAACAAGTCAGGTACAAGTCAGCAATACGTCAGCTTGCTTGGCATGCCTGACACACGTGGCCCACCTGTATGATGAGTGAGACAGCAGTGTAGGGCATCCACTGGGGAACATGCTGCGCCAGATGTGGGTTGTGGATGATGTGCTGTTCCAACTGGGGCAGCTCCCTCTGCACACAAGTCACACAGTCAAACATACTGCACACAGTCAAACATACTGCCATAACCAAGTCTCTGCCTGTGCTACATTGCATCACTTGTGTAGGCTCCAAAAGCCAGCTTGGTGCTTGGCAATGCTGTTGATGTTCCCCTTTGTGGTGTGTGCTTGGTGTGATTCATTGTGGCTGACTTCAGCTGTTTGGGGTGGCTGCAGGGGTCCACAATGATCTGCAGGCAGATGACAGGAAGAGGCAACTCATGGCACAATCTGATTCATTCATTGACACACATTCGCTGTGTGCATGCGATGCAAGGTGTTGTACACCAGCGGGCAACTGTGCTGGCAGACAGATGCAACACCATTGCTTTGCATACATAGCAGCGCTGATAGCTGTAGAATGTGCTGCTGCTGCTGCTGCTGCTGCTGCAGGGCGATCAATGACGGTGCGGTTGATGGAATACTGCTGTGGCATACACAATGCTGCCTGGGAGGTTGTGAAGGTTGTGCAAGACATGCATTTGTGCAGCAGGTCTTATAGGTGGGTCACACACCTGAAGGCCTGCATCAGCAAACTGTGGACCAGAGGTGGTTGGAAACCAACGTAGTCTCATGACCAGAGGTATGAATGAGTTGCGGTCTATGGACACCTCCAGCAGAGCATGCACGACGTCATACTGCTGAAAGGCTGCCTCTGGCTGCAGGCCCAGGCAGGCTTGGCAGTCAGAAATGGCCTCCTTCATGCTGAGTGGGAAGATTTGCACCATGCAGACCGTCCTGCATAGTTCTGCAGGGGCTTTGCCTGCACATAGCAACATACAATTACTGCACTTTTTGACAATAGCTATTTGGCTGACTTTGTGAATCTAGCTTAGTATCTTGTTGTATGAGCCCTGAGAACACACGTTACACCAGGGTTGTAATGAGCTCTATGCTGTTTCGGCTGTCTCCAGTTGATAAGCTGATGTATGCTGAGATCCAAGCCAGACGTGAAGCTGTCAGGTGAACACACAGGTCTGTGCATGTGGCAAGCTCATGCCTTACAATGTGTATGCCAAAGGCATCACTGAAAGCATGCTTGACCCCAAATACTTCCACTTGCATTGCTTGGTTACTGGTATGTTTCAAGGCAATCCTGTGCAAAGTGATCCAAGCTCTATTTACAATCAACTGCTCTGTGGTACTCACTTTTCAGCTGTAACAACTCCTTAAAGGTGCGTGGAATGGATGCACTGCCGCTCATCAGGTAGCCCCGACAGCTGTATCCAAGCAAGGGGCAGTGTGTGCTCAAAACATTGGCCTGGACATCTAGCAGCCCTTGTTTCATTGGAAGTATTCCGTCCCCACTTACCCTGCAGCATTACAAGTGAGATGTACGCGCTCTGCTTGGCAGAGGTTTGTAGCCATAGATGGTGGCCGTCTGCCCCCGAGTGAGCTCTGAGCACTCTGAGCATTCTGAGTGAGCCAACTTTGAAAACTCATCCCATGAGGCTATGGCTACCAGCTGAACACATTCAATGATATAGGGAGTACCGCTTGCTTGCTAAATGACAGGAGCAATGTGGAAGGCAGGGTCATGGCCAGGCAGATAGTTATGCAGGTGTCTCATTCATGTTGGTACCTATAGACACGGGTGAAGAATGCTTGATACTCATTCTCAGGCAAAAGTGAGTTTGGGATAAAAGTGTATGCCCTCTTGAAGTCTGACAGCCAAGCTGTGTTGTCCAGCAGCTGCGTTTGGGTGCCGCTTGCTCCGTCCATCATTGTCTCCGCATATACATGGGCAGCGCCTGTAATGTCCAAAGTCGCGTTCGGCACCTGACCGTGCAAGCAGAGAGTTAGATCGATAATCTTTGCGTACGGTGCTTTGCCTTTTGACTTCGCAACCATAAATGCAGTATCTCCTACTTACTTCCCCGAGTGTAGCGATGTTGCTGCAGGGAGGCAACAAAAGCAGTGAAAGCGTTGATAGCCGCAGCAGGCAGTGACTTGCACGACTCGTTGCCCTTTTCGTCTGGCGTGTGGCTTCGTGATGCATCTCTTGCACCCTGAGCCCTGCTCGAGCAGCTCAGTCAGGTAGCACGACCGACAAAAGACTGCTTGTGTATCGCTTTATGCTGATCTGCTATCTTCGAGACTTGAAGAGTAATTCCAGCGGCATGACAGCCGGGCGCACTTTGTGCCTGCTTTTGAGTACCGTACATACTACGAGCATGCGTCCTTAGTGGTGTCGGCAGTCAAGCGCACATGACGAATTGTACGTTGCCTGACCCCATAGCATCGTTGACTGATTGTCGTCATGCGAAAGCCAATGAAGTACCTGAAGATTAGTAAAGGAAATGTTGCTCATAAACACGACAGCATGCTAGGAAGAGCTCTTGCATGCTGCTGCCACTGCCTTTGCATGCTGTTGCTTTGCAGGTGCTGTTGCTGCTGCATGTGCTGCTGCTTTGCAGGTGCTGTTGCCACTGCATGTCCTGCTGCCTTTGCACGCTGCTAATGCTGATGCCTTTGTCTGCTGCTGCTGTTGCCTTTGCATGCTCCAGCCACCATGGATGCAGCTGCCTTTGCATAATGCTACTGCCTTTGCATGCTGCTGCCAACATGTATGCTGCTGTCAACATGCAAGTTGGTGCCGTTGCTTGCAGAGGGGGCAGTGACCATCATGGGTATGCAGGATTTACAACTTGTTTGGTTTTTCATACTCGATGTCACAGTCAGGTTCCTCTGAGCCTAGTGGCCTAGTGGGCACACTTTGCATTTTTCTCACTGCACATTGCAGCCTCTCCTATCTCTTGATGTGCTGCTTGCATGTGCAGCTGCCTGTGAATGATGTTGCCTCTCCTTAAGGACTATAGTGCTGTGAATGCTTTGCCCTGTATACATGGCCAGTGCCTACCAAGCATTTTGTTAAGCGTGCCCAAGCATTGCTGCAGGTCATTGGCTTCTCAGCAAACTGTTTGTTTCCCACTCCCAATGGCCTGATGATGTAGTGGGTGATGGGCTAGCCCAGCGCTGGCCTTCAGCTGCATGGTAGTGCACAGCCATCTGGAACCAGGTGGAGAAGCACATCACATCTCTTGACAAGGTGATCTTGCAGTGCCCTCCTTTCTTGTATTTGGTGGGATCTGGCAGTAAATGCAGCACAGCCCCAGCCTGCAGCTTCGGTGGCACCAGAGACAGCACTGCACTCTCACCAGTGGGCAGCATAATGTTGTCCAGTCTCAGTGCACCTGCATTGAAGCCCCTGAGGCATGACTGCTACAGCAGGCTAAACAGCATGCCATCTCGCAACAGGAGCATCTGCTGGTGTGGGTCTGTGCTGGTACTGCTGTAGGGGTTGTGCATGCTTTGGAGTAGCAGCTGCATCTCAACTTCTGTCAGTGGCACTGCTCCTTTCTTTTGGTAGCCCAGCTGGGTGGCTTGGTTGCCATATAGGCAACATATGCATATCCTTTCAGCATGGTCCTGACCTGAGCACTGAGCATGGGGTTGCCTGTCTGATTGGCTGAATCCCAGTCACTATTGCGGCCTAGCTGTTCAAACTCAATGGAGAGGTGCGACTTGGTGCTTGACAGGCTGCCTGGTGCTGCTATGAGCTCTACATCAGGTCATGGATCCTGCATGATTGGGAAGCCAATGCTGTGTGAAGTAAGAAAAGAAAAGAAAAGACTACGCCACTTATGCAGTGGCGTTGTATACGGGGGACAAGTGTGTGAAACACTGTCCCCCGAGCCCTGAGGGCCCTTTGCGGACAGAGTCAGCCATTTGAGCTTGTTATGCTGATCAGCCAACGCCACAAGGGGATTTGCTATCGTTTTCTAGTATTCTTCTTTCAATGACTATGTTGTGTAGGCACTTGATCGTGTGCATGTGAACTTTCTTGAGTACCTTTGTAGTGTTCTCTTCTTTAATGCCAATGCTCACCAGCGTCTCCTTGCTTCTGTGATAAAAACATCCCCCATGTCCCATGATTAGGGTTTTCACTTGTATGTCATAGCCATACTTCTGCAATGCATCAATGAGGGTCTTATGTTGCTGTTGTTTTGCCAGGTGCTTGACTTGGTATCTAGTGTCACTACCATATCCTGCCGTTGTTTGCGCTGCCATAGTTGGCTTGTTCTATTGCACTCAGCTCTACTATCATGATATCTTGGCCTAGCTTGTCTCTGTCTAGCATGTAATTCTCTTTGCAAGTGTTGTGTTGAGGTAATTCACCGTTGTTAACAACGTTCCTGGTTGTCAACATGTCATTTGGAAGTATACCAATATGTCTTCAGGAGTAACTGTCAGCACGGTCCTTTTGCATGCATTCTGCTTGCTTTGCAAACAGTCTGCCAGCTCTCTGATTGCTGCTTGTCTGGTCTTTAGTGTGTCTGGCTTTACAGCTTTTCTCTGAAGATGGGCTGCTGCTGCCAAGCCTTTGCCATACAGATTTGCTACTGCTTGCTGGCTCAGCTGAGGGGTGCTGGAGCTGTTTATGGGGGTTGCGCACAGGCTGGAGTACAGCTGGGTGAGGCTGCTTACATCCAGGCTTGCAGAGGCCTGCAGTGTATATGTAGAGTAATGGAATGGAGGCTGTCACATTGCAGATGCAAGAAACCTGTCTTTTGTGTGTTGCATCCCCATTTCCTGCTGGTGCTTCCTGTCAGTTGTGGGTCGCAGCTACCACTGCTGGTAGCTGTAGCTGTACTTGTTGGTTGGGATGAGATTTGTCAGGGCCAAATGCCGGATTTTACTTCCCCCGTAGGTTGTGCGGTTTCAGTGAATGACTCTTGTGCGTGACAGATCCGAAGCAATGCAACAAAAATACTTTGCGGATCCTCAATCGCTTGCGATGATCGACGTGAAGTCTTTTCGTAAACATACTCTCCTGATTGGTGAGGCTGTCTTAGAGTCTGTCAAAATTGAGTATGACGTGTGTAGTACATGAGATCAAGTCCAATGTGCAGTCAGTTTAGATTGCCTCATGTTGTTGTGTGTTTATAAATGTCATGCTGATGCAGTCAATTTAGACTACCTTCTGCCCTTGTCCTGCATGTGCTCTCGAAGTCTGACTGTATGCCAACAACTCCAAGTATTGGCGTGAATCTACTGGCCAGGGGCACAGCCATGAATTTTGCATTCAACACTGTCCTTCATGCCTCTTGGTTTTTGCAAGGACGCTTTTTCGCTACTGACCCTAGTTAAAGAGCTATTGCTGTCCATGATGTTAAAAACACAGCAGCAATTTGAGATGCGGAGTTTTGATTTGCGTGATGGGGTTGGAGATGTACATCCAACGGTTAAGCTCAGCCTACCTGCCTCTTCCTTTGTTTGACAACTCGTGCTTTCCCATGATGTTGCTGGCTAAAACACTTTTCAGTTACAGTCTCAAGTTCTCGTTTTTAGTCTTGTTGGTTTGTGTGCACCATTGTCTGCTTTTCCTTGCTGAACAGTTTATTCACAGCTGTCCTGCATCTGTTCACTGACTTGTAATCTGCAATGTTCTTATTATACACAGTGTTGCTTGCAAAGTGAATTGCCACCTAGCAAGAGGCAAATCTGGGAGGTAGGCCTACTACACCATTTTACATTTCTCACCCCCAATATTTTGATATGTTTTCGGACCTAAATACTGGTGTGTTGACATCAGACTTGATAGCCCACCATTATTCATGGCCAGGTTTGCTTAGCTGAATGAATGATGTGAACATTACATGCAGTTCGTTCATTCATTCATTCATTCATTCATTCATTCATTCATTCATTCATTCATTCATTCATTCATTCATTCATTCATTCATTCATTCATTCATTCATTCATTAGATTTTAAAGGTCGTTGGGGCCAACCATGACCATTGGACCAGTAGACTGAAAGTGTCAGACAAAGATACCCAAATGTTCTAAAGCACTTATGAAAACATTAATGTTCACAGCTG
>JAABUP010006690.1_pt1 | contig 16149 bp, 24 predicted proteins | sample 5559201 | NCBI WGS metagenome assembly JAABUP01 (sample SAMN10711887, study PRJNA513373) | rock metagenome | isolation source: Antarctica rocks | place: Antarctica
TGCAACTATTACTGGTGCAAATTGCTCTCTTGTAGCACCTGTCAGTCAGTACAACTGGTTGCCTGCATGCATGTCATTGTTGCTACTCAGGTTGCCACAGTGTGTTGGGATGCGTCATTGGCCCCAGTATGGTTTTTTAAAACTTGAAGTTAGTATTTGCTCGGATCACAAACGTATGCCTGCAAGTAGGCAAGTCTGGGTCTGTCAGTGCTGATTTGCAGTCAATACTGAAAGAGGGCCTGTGGGTGGTTGCAGGGGCGGGGCCTGGGGCGCATGTTCTTACGTCACCTGCGCCGCACACGCATCATCCTCCATGTAGTTGATGCTGCAACAGGTAACACCTTGCCCTCTATTGCCCTCAGCAACGTAACCATGTCAAGTCATCACACTGGGACAGTCTTGTACTCATGTACGGCACAATTTACTCTCTGTAGCTGTTTTGCAACTTCACTGAATCCCTGTTGGGTCTGCATGCTCATTATCCTGCCCTCTGCAACATCACCCCAGGTTGTGTACAAAGCAGGTGTTTGTCTGTGTGTTACAGACGATCCAGCAACGGATTATTGGGCAGTACGGGAGGAGCTACGCATGTACAATCCAGAGTATTGTGCTCGGCCTCATATTGTTGCGCTCAACAAGATGGACCTTCAAGAGGCAGCTCACTTACAGGCGGAAATTGCAGCGGAGGTGCTCACCATGGCACACAGAATACAGGTTGGTCAGGCTGCTGGTCATGTGCATTCAATCTGCGATGGCTGTGGTTCTATGTTGGCTACAAGGCACATCTTCAACACCTTGCTATGCAGCACATGCTCATGCTCAGCCTGCAGCGGCGTTCCTTTCTGAATATGTACGAAGCAGTGTAGCACATCAAGGTTTCACACAGCTGTCCAACTGCTATGCCTAGCTGTCCAACTGCTATGCCTATACCAGCAAACGTCCATGCCTGAGGAGGTGATGTTGTCTGAACTGCAGAACGACAGTCCAGAGGGCAATCCTCAGCCCAGTCTGCCAGCTGCAGTGGTGTGTGTCAGTGCACAAGCTGGTACAAGTCTGGACGACCTGCATGCTGCACTAGAGCCATTGCTTCCTGTGCCCAGCATAACAACTCAAGCCAGCGCAAGCAGCAGCACAGGGGATGGGTGGGGTTGACTGCACCACTTGCACTGGTTTTGCTTGTGTTGCTGCCACAAATGGAATGGATGCCTAGAAATGAACAACTTACAATGAACAGAGATTATAAGGGTGTATGAATGAGTTTGGGAGTGTTTTCGAAACAAGGTTTGCCACCTGACATGGCCGCACCACAGCTCTGATTGTGCATTCACATTGGCAATGAAGGTGGCATTGCACACTTGTCATTTGGCATGTTTCAGCTAAGGCACCAGGTTTACATGGAAAAAAATTTGACAGGGACCTGGCCTGAGCCAGAGCAATATTGTGACGTGTTTCTACCATCTTGACCAATTTGGCGATATAAACCGTTGAGCCATTATTCGCCTGAATGAACCTATGCTAAATTCCGATACCTTCATCCCTGGGGAGGTGTATCTGAGATCCAATAAGCTGCAAAACCCCAGGACCTTCACCGTTTCACCAATAAGGGGTGCCAAAGTGTATTGAAGCGCCTGCTGCCTACTGTTGTCCAAACGGGAAAGGGCTGTCTGTGTAGCATACACTATCTTGCATGACAAAAGTCCTTGCACACTGGCCATAAGGTTGCGCGGCATAAGCCTGTACAGTTTGTGGGTTTGCTTATAAGGGCTGATCAGGGCTTGTGGCTTGCCCGTTTTTGGCGGTTCGCATTCTAGCCGACGGCGTAGCTGTGTGTTACGCTACCAGCTAGACCAGGTCATGCCATGCTTGAACGCACAGCTGGATTGTCCCGTAAAGCGTTCAGCCACGCGCTGTTTGCAAATCGACGTGCAGCACTTCTACAGATTCATGCATCGTAACAGCTGCATGCACTTGTCTGTCTACACGCAGGGCAAGCAAGCGTTTTTGCTTTGAATCCAACACGACCGGTGATCTTTGGCAACGGCTTCGTTTCCGTGCAAGTTTGCAACCAGGCTGCCGGGAGTTAGCCGCAAACTCTTTAGAATATCCTGAGGTATGTTGTGCATTGGCTGTACGGCTTGATATCAGGCAGTTGCACGATCCTTGCTTGGCTCCGTTTGCACATGTGTGCCTTCTTCAGCTGTGCAAATGTCTTGAACGCCCCGAGAGTCGCAAAGTGTATCCATTGATGCACAGGAGGAACTTTGGTGCGCAAGCCTTGAGGGCTTAGCACGGTGACCTCTGTCATGGCCAGCAGCAGGAGCAACACGGGTAGCAGGCACAGCAAGCAGCCTGAGCACAGTCCCAGTGTCGCTGCTACGGTCATCGCCAACGCGACTGCGGCATCTGCAGCCAGCAAAGCTGCCAAGCTCAGCCAAGGGTGTTTTTCTGTAACAGCAGACGCTGTGGCTGTGCCTACTACTGCAGAAGAGCTGCTCGAGCAGTGCAAATGCCCCATTTCGCTGGAGCTGATGCGCCGTCCGGTACTGCCATCTTCAGGTAGGCCTCTTGCCAACAGCAAGTTGACACCCCAGCTGTGTGCCAGACCTTTGCAACACATCTGTGAGCTACAAACAGAATCTGAAAATGCTGTGCATGTATGTAGGGCAAGCCTTTGATGAGATCAACCTCAAGCGGTGGAGTCTCAGCGGCAACACCAAGTGCCCAGTGTCTGGGCAAGACTTGAGGATGCACAAGGACAAAGTGCAGTACACCAAACACCATCTGCTGCGAAACATTATACGGCAGCAAGCAGCCAAAGCCAAGGTTTGTACAGCTGTCATGCAGCTGCACAACATCAAAACTACTCTTCATCAGCATTGCACGACTGCATGGCGACGGTCAGCATGTCTGGCTGTATGCTTGCAGAGCAACTGAATGCACTTCATGCATGGTCCCTCAACGCATTTCATGCATGGTCACTCCCATGGGGAACCACATTTCAGAGCAAAGCAGTAGACATGAAGCACACACAGCATGCATCTGCTCAATGCATACCATCGTTGCCCCTAGGATTGTGTTAAGACATGATGCTGAACCTGCAGCTGTACATACCGCCAACAGACAAAGACCAGCTGCTCCTGGAGCTGCATAAGCCATCCAGGATTACCAAAGCACTGCAAGCCTTGTTTGATGACCGCTGCCTGGGCTATATCAAGAAGGACATGGTGATGGAGGTGCTGAAAGACATGGTCAAAAAGAACAAAGCCATCAGCAAAGCGCAGAACAAAGCTGTGCCTGAGGTGGAGGGCAAGCCATTCAACTTGCTGCAGATGATCATTAGGTATGCAGTTTAACGTCACCTCTGACATCAGAAGGCCTAGGCTGACTAGGTGCTTTTGCCTCTACAAATGTGTGTGTCAACGCAAAGCATGTAGACAGGCACCGTATTTTTCACCATTCTCCTTTGTGTCCATGCATGGCAACCAGTATCGCTCATTGATCAAGCTTAGCAGCACCTTGTGCACAAATCTGGGAGCAAGCTTACACTTTTGTATCTTCAATTCGCCTGTGCTGTGCTGTATGCAAAGCTTGGTTATGCACCATTGCAAAACTGCCGTTGCTGGTTCCCCTACGGGCAAGTATGGTGTTGCAGGTGCTGCTTGGCAGCTCGCAAGGATGATCTCATCAAGTATGGTCGGAAGCTGCTGAAAAGCGAAGCAGGGCTGTGGCGTGATCCGGAGATCATTGCAGAAGTTCTAGGGTTGGCAGAAGACACTGAGCACAGAGGCAGCATTCTGCTGGATATCGAGGGGAAGTTCACAGAGCAGAAGGTAAGCTGCAGGCATAATTGATGGATAGATGACTGATAGATAGATTGATTGATTGCGCAGCAACATGCTCAGCAGATCCTTGAGGAGCTCTTTGCTGACTGCCTCGGAGTATTTGCACATACAGACAAATGTATCATCCATAGAGTCAGTGCTTGCGGCACATGCACAGGTACTTTTTAGGATGTGCACGTCTGTCGTTCCTCGAGGCAAGCATGAACTGGTGTAACATGTTGCATCGCATTGCATTGCATCGCATTGCATCGCATTGCATTCCATTGCATTAGAAGGCACAAGTTGTCACAAACATCCAGAGCTGTGCTACCTTGTAGCGATTGCTATGGGAAATGTAAATTGTTGAACTGCTTCGTGATGTGACTTGGACGTGTTCCATGATGTGGCTGTGTGCACAACAGGTCGGCCCCAAGGAATTTGTGAGGGCAGTCTTGCGGCATCACTCAGACAAGAACCCGGTACAGAGGTGCCTGGACAAGGCAGCGAATGAAGTGCTGGCCTTCCGGTCAGCTGCCTATGACTCAGCAGAATGGAGCACAGAGGAGAAAGGGGAACTGCTGAACATGGCGTTAGCAGCAGTCTTGCAGTGCATTGATGCTGGACTGTGCTACGCTCAGACAGGCAAGCATGCATTGCAGAAGCAGTAATCAAGCGTCCAGGCGATAGTCAGCTGAAGGCTGCGTTGTTCACGATGCTGCGCATAGGTTGTGCTATGTGTGGCAAGTTGGCTCTACCCAGATCAGCACCTCGATTGATGGCATGTGAATGCAAACTCACTGTCAAAACCATGTCAAGCTGCTTAGCTAAGTGCTGTGCAGCAGCTTTGTGTCAGCGTCATTGTATGCTTGACAAAGTCTTGCTTGTGGTGGATTGTAGATGCAGATTGCACGATGCAGGCATGGGGGTGACACGCTGGACCAAGGCATTGGCAGACCTGCAGGGGCTAGACTGCAGCCTGAACCGGCCCAACTTGGAGGCACTGTTCAGAAGTGCAGTACATGCACCAGTGAGTTTCCAGCATCTTCTTCCTTGATGCAAATCTGCTGTCATGTCGCAGCTGTACACTGCTAAGTTATTCAATGCCTAACACTGCAAGTGGGTGCCTACTCAACATACATGCAGCTTCTTATCATACTACATCAGTGGGTGACGCAACAAGTGGTGCAGGCTCTGCAGCAGATGAGCAGCAGTAGCGCAAGGTCGGTGCTGGAGTGGCACATGGAGAAGCACGCCCCCAGCCTGGTGAGCATGCTGTGCATTGACCACATTGCCCTGCCACAACAGGGCCGTCACCACATGATGGCCTCACATATTGACTTTGGCTCTGATGAGCCGTCAACGGATGAAGACATGGAGGTAGGAATAGCTCTGGATACTGCTTATCAGTTTGGCTGACCTCCCTTTTGGGCAGGAGCATGTGCTGGCCTGAAGGTGTTACACTGTATGATCAGCCTCAATGCCCACAGACATGGCAAGAGATATTTGGATTCCGGTACCCTGGGGGATGGTGTCTTTCAGCTGCACAAGTGCTGGAAGTGCTGAGTCTGACATCTGGTGACCCTGTGCATCTCTGCCAACAACATCACTGCCATGGAACATTCCATGGTGCATCAAACCTGCCTTTTGAGCAACACTACTCAGATTTGCGCTGCTGTTTGGCAAAAGTTTTGTAGGTCAAGGCAACAGGGATGTTAAGCCTTCACTACCTCATTGCAGGATGATGATGAGCTTGATGAGGATGACATTGCTCTTCGTGTGAACCAGCCACGCTACTATGAGATGGACTACGCAGTGCCCTTTCCTGCTGCTGCTGCTGCCTTCAGCGAAGATGATGAGTCTTCTGACGAAGAGGAAGCACCACAGCCAGGCAATGGCTACCCACATCCGGCGCTGCCACCGGCCATTGATGTGCTGAGAAGGCACATTGACGAGGAGCCTGCTCGAGCAACACAGCGCAGACGTACGAGATGAGCACTGGAGAACAAAGCTCAGCTTCTTGTCCATTCAAAAGACTTCTGAACTCACAGAGTTCGTCTGGCAGAAAGGCCCGTTAGCAGATTTTGGCTTCAGCTTTGATTGCTGTTTCTGACCAACATTGTTTCTTTAGCTTTGCTTGCTTTGTCTCCCAAATGATGACTACAGTCAGCATACTTGGTGTAGGCTCAAGAGCTTTGTGTACATTAGGTCTCTGTGTACTCTATTGCGTTGATTGTTATACACTACATACCCATCATTGCTGCTGCTTTTGGCTTGGCTTTTGCATGAGCCAAAGATCTAGCTGCAATGCATGTTTTTTCGCCGGGTTTAGTGTGCCTTGACTGCTAGGCAAGACCCTTGCATGTTAGCTATGACAGCTTTATGCGTTGTGTCAGGACAGATGAGCCAACGAACGCTGCCTAATGCATGTACAGCAGACTCCAGACTAATGAAGTTGCTTGTCACAACATGTAATGTTTGCAGGACGTCATGCAAATGCTGATTACGGCGTCACGCTGACTAAACAAGCTCGCTGTTCCCATGGCGATGCCAATCGACACAATACACTGCAAATCTAGGACGGTTCAGTCGATGTTGTATGGCAGCTTTGTGGAGTCAACGCCTGATCCAGTTTCATGCTCAGGCCGTGAAGCTTGCCTGCCGAGCGTAACACCAAGACCTTTGGACCTGAGGAGCGTTCCGTTGTATATTTCACAGGTCAGCTGAAAGCCGCGAGTTGCTAACCGCGGGGATTCCGTAAGTCGTTCTATGATTTTGGACAAGTCCAAAGCAGCTTCAGGCGTTCGCCCGCTAATTTTCACACATGAAACCAGCTCCGTACCCTCTGCCAGACTTGTCGACGACCCCACCTGAGTCACAGACACAACACCTGTGCAGTTGTGCTGCAGATCGGCGATGGCTGGCATTTTGGTAGCTTTTGCAGTCGGTCCCATGCTCAAATTATCAGGTTTCACTAAGCTCGTTATTGTTGGGGTCAGTGCAGCACGCCTGACCAATGCAGTTCTGGCTGCAAGACCAAGGGTAAGCAAAACTTGCGTCACAAACGCTGCCCTGCAGTCTTTGCTGCCAAGGTTGCCATCCATGTTCAAGCCTTTGGGTTTGCTGTAGCAAACAATAGTCATCAAATTCAGGGTATAGCAGCGTGCAGACCACTCCTGTAGTGCAGGTGTAGATGCAGACATACATAGATAGCTTTAAAAGCATAATTATCTTAGCTACCATACATTGGTGCATGACATGCAAAGCATGTATTCTTGGCATCAAAACATGCTGCTTTCAAGCAATTTGTGCACTGTAGGTTGTGGTTGAGCCCAGATCCCACCGCTTTCTTGGTGAGACCAGAAGTCTGCACGTCTGTGAAACCATAGAAGTGCAGGGCATTAATGGACGATGGGTCACAGCACGCGCAAGATTCAGCGCAGGTACATTCATAAGATCTCACACAATGATTTTTCACCTGTTTGGAAAACAGGGCCTACAGTTACTGAGTTGCAAATGTGCATGTGCTCCCATCTGAAATGCAACTCTTCCAGTGTATCTGCAGATGCACCAGGAACCATCATGTCTCAGAAGTTTGCAATGATGACAGGCCTGATGGACAAACACAGCCGCCCTAGAGTCAATGCTTTGCAGCAGTTTATGCTGTACGGCTCTCCACTTGTCTTTGTGCAGATCAAGTGGCGCTTGTATGACGTCGCTGTCAGTAGTGGTGCTGGTATTTATGTCTCAAGAATGTATGACCCATACAGTATCTTGTTTTCTAACTCAGCTGCAATGATGTTTGACGGGGTTGATATCATTCTGGGACCAGATCAGGTGGCAGTGCTGAGATCACAAGGCTATACAGTCAACGGGTAAGATGATGTATGCAAATGACTTTATACATCAGCTTGCAATGCTCATGCTGTTAGACACTGTTGTTTTGCCTTGCAGTCTTGCAGTCTCAGAGTTATCACAAGACAAATTCCGGCATGAGTGTGGCCTCAGCAGGAGTTCTCTTGGGGACAAAGCATGCATCAGCATGAAGTGTGCACATTTCCATGAATGACAAATAGCAGGTGATGACAGCTGCTGAAGACCATGGCCATTTACTTTGTGTTGTACCAGACACTGTTCTGATCCATAAGTCATCACCAAGTCAAGTTGCCATCAGAGCTTGCCATCAGTGCACACGAGTATGTGCGGAAGCTGCAAGGTTTTGATACAAGGCAAATGGGGAGACCCCATTTTGTGCAGAGGATGCAGCACTGGCTTGTCACAACATTGTAGCAGAGCTGAGGTAAAAGGCGCAGTGCCAGCGAGTCAGGAGGCTGGCCAGCGCTGTTTTCCTGCGCTATTACCAACAGTAATGTGTGTCCGATGAACGACTTGTACCAGTCTTCCTTGAAAACCGTCAGGAGGAGTTTGCTTTTACATCAACAGGATTTTCCCATTTTCTTTTGTTATAAGCGGAATTGACCCCTGACCCCTGATGTTAACACAACAAGCAGATGAGGAGATCAGAATGACACGGCATCATAAATGAACTGCAGCAAGCCACCTTTTCAACCCGATTGTTTGCTTAGCGAAGCTGTTGCAGAGCTAGAACATATAATTTCTATGCATTCACATCAGCAGCAGCACCTGCACAGCAATGCAGCTGGACTGATGTTGGTGACTGTGTTTGCACCTTTTCCTGTAGTTTGTGTAGTTAGGTTCCTGTAGTGTATCCTGCTGATAGCCAGCCTCTGAAGCATTACAGAAGGCCTTGGCATTGCAGTGAGCACTGTGTACAAAGAATACGTGTTTGTGATTTTGCTTGCATGAGCAACTGACATACTGAAAGAACAAGTGCGGCAGCATGCATCTGTTAATCACTATAATTGTATATTGCATAAGCTCCAGGCTGCTGCCTTAGTCGGCTCCTGCTATGATTGCTGAAAAGCATCTTGGTATATTGCACTGTACAAATAATCACAGCCACGGCTTCCAGCCTTGCCAGGACCTGCCAAGAATGTTTGGATCAGTTGCTTGATCCAGTAGACACCGCACTTGCTCATCCACACTGAGCTTCTGACCAGACATGACTGTGGTTCTGTAGTTGTGATTGGCGTCTCCCTTGACAATGGCTTGCAGCGCAGGCCAATGAGCCGCATTGCTATGCTTGGCCGTCAGCTCTTGCAGCATGATGTCAGCTGGATGTTCACCTGCAAGCTTGCGACGTGCATTGTCCACCTGCAGACCATGGTTTCATTCACACTGCACCACTGCCTTATGAGTGGCTGTATGTGCCTGTGATATGTCCTCCACCCAGCACAATGTTGCAAAGCAGTTTCACAAGCTTGCCTTGCAGAGCTGCAGACAATGTGGACTTAGGTGATAAAAGGAGCAGTCACAAAGGGGTCACAGTTCTGTGATCAGACTTGGCACATCTATCAGCAGATATACCTTGAGATTGACATGCATATCTGCTGGATCGGCTGTCTCAGCTGCTGAGACTGCGTCCTTGGCACTAGCTGGCACACTGCGCTTGGCATTCACCACTCTTGCCTCTCGCTGCCAATCTAGCAGTGGCTCCCGCATGAAGACGCCCATGATGCCCTGCATGTCAGGTGCACATGCTGCTCCTTGCATGACAGAAAAGGCAGGCATTTCCGTAAGGTGCATAAGCTATTTTCAATCCCGAAACGTCTATTTCAATTCAGACACATCATCTCTACACTGGAGTATATTAAACAGAGAAACATCTTGGGACAGTAAAAATGCGTTTTTACATGTGGAGATGTGTATGGTTCAAAGAAGCTGTACTCTAAAGCTAGCCTCCACTGTTGACCGAACGGCTTCACAAGCACTCATGTTGACTCACATTGACCGTGTGTGAAAAATGCTGGGCCACACGGCAATGCAGGCAAATTGGAAAGCAGTGCAGGGGGGCTGAGTGGGGAGTGCACCTCCAGGATGTCGTTGCCAGAGCGCAGCGCTGTCATGACCAGGGTGCAGGGGGGTTGCAGCAGGGCCAGGGCGTCATGGGGCTGCAGGGCCCCACTCATCTGGCGGGTCAGGCGGAAGGGCATCAGCTCAGGAATGGGCAACACCTGTACTGCCGTGCCAAAGGAGTACCTGCACCATCAACACCCAAACCTTGTCACGTAAGAGATTCCTCTGTTTTTATACGATGCTTGTACACTTTCCTTGTGTCTGTTTGTGTGTTTGTTCCTTTTGCTCTTCAATAGTATATAGTAATGTTCCACACACACCCAGCATAACACTCGACAGGGGAAGGGCTATATTAGCAATTGTCAGTCAAGACAATCAGACAGCACATGAGGGTGATAGGCAGATGTGTGAAGGGGCTTGCCCAAAGTCAATAGGCACCAGGGCTCCTGAGTTGAGGTCCACCAGGAAGTTGTCAGTGTGGCGGTCCCCAACACCGGCCACATAGCCTGCCATGCTGGCTGCTGCCAGGCTGGCAGTGTACGTCCCCCTCATGCTCAGGAACAGCTCTGGTCCTCCTGCTACTCTCAGAAGTGCTTCTCTGCAGAGGACCATAAAACTTCCCAAGATGTCGTGACTTCATAGTCTGTGCTGTTGCCAGCATACAATCCCACAATGCAGGTCACAGCAGCAGCATTCAGCGGTGTCATTCCAGCTGCAAGGCTGCCAGAGACACATCCAGGCAGCACTCACACAGCATGTAAGCCACAGAGTTGGTCTGCCAAATGCAGACTCTGTTTGTCTGCTGCCGCCTATATAGTCTGCTGCCGCCTATGTGTCATTGATTGTTCTTGTTATGGCCCCCCATGCAAGGCTGTGTCTCTGTCTGGTCTGTCTGACAGTACAAGCAGCATGTCGGCAGTGCTATTAGGGGCCCCTATATACTGGGTGCTGACAGGTGTGGCATGAGCTCAGAGCACTGAGCACTGAGTACTGAGCACTGAGTACTGAGCATTGAGCACAGAGCACAGGGAGCTATCCCTCGCCGTGCAAGGGTAAAACAGCAACTTTGTCATTAATCCAATTCTATTTTTCTGTGCCAACACCACATGAGGGGGGTTGCAAGGGCAGGGAGGGTGTACCTAAGGCTGTCCCAGCAAACCAGGCTTTGGACTGACTGCAGGTTGGCAACCGTCTCCCGCCTGCCTGCCGCCCTGAACATCTTCTCATACCTTGGCCCTGCATAGCCAACATCGATATGGTGTCTGTACTACAGCTCTGGTGATCGTCACAGTAACTTGGTGGAGATATCCTCTGGGTTGTACAGATCTGAACAGGTCTGAACACCAAGCAGCAGCTGCCTGGTGTCAGCTTCTCAGAAGCCTCTCAATGGCCTTGACCTGCATTGCTGGTAAGGCAAACAGCGGCTCAGCACAAGCTGCATTTGCACATGCCTCCAAGCAAAGAGGCAAGACGATTGCGGTGGCAAACGTCATATCTAAAGAGTGACAAAGTGTAGCAGTGCAGGCAGACCTGCTCTTTCCAGATTGCCACCCTTGGCCATGATGAAGCGGCTGTACTTCTCATCAGCAGCAGCAATTGCCTCCCCTGGGATGAGGGCGGGGTCTGTGAGGAGGGCTTTCAGGGGGGTTGTGCCCACCACAAAGGCTACCATGCCCAGGGATGGTGTGATTGGCACCACATCATACGTACGCACCTGCACACAAGTTTGACCATTACGCATGTGAATACGCTCACTGAAGCTCTTGGGAGCGATCCATATGCCTGCGTGCTGCCTGCATTGACTGCACCAGCAAGGTGCTGTCAAGACACTGAAGAGATACACATGCTTGCGTGCTGCCTGTATTGACTGCACCAGCAAGGTGATGTCAAGACACTGGAGAGATACAAAGTACAGAGCCAATGGCTGAGCTCTGTAGCTCTTCAACTGGATGTGGGTGAGTTGAAGGGCACGTGGGTACTGACCTGGAGGCTGTGCACAGCAGCCCCTGGCTGGCGGTGCATGAGGCCATTCATGACGTCAAAGAGCTGCTCGATGCGCTGGTCAATGCGCACCTCCTCCCCTCCCTTCACAATCCACTCATGCTTCCTGCACCAGATATTACACCTTATGGCTAGGTCATCTTTTGGATGCAAGCAGGCCTTCTACCAGGCAGCATAACACCGACAAAAGTTGCATGCAGTATGCCAGAAATGAGCTGTTTGGTCCGGGTCGTAACTCCAGTGTAAATTACAGCAGCAGATGCATTGTCCTTGCTGGGGCCTGTTTCAGCACAAGCTTGAACTCCTTGTCAGGAGATACCCAGCCTACATTTGGTTCCATCACTATCAGCTTGACAGTTGTCTCCTCATATCTCACAGGACTACTCAGGGTGTGATGCAAACTGCAAAAGTGAAGAAATGCAGTGCACAAAGACAGTGCATGGCAAGGAATTTTGGAACTGATTTCATGATGGGTAGGGCTTGACTGGCAACTGGCTGTGGAATGGCCCTACATCAACTGCAGACACAAGCATGGGGCAATCAAGGCTTCAAGGCTAGTGCAGCTACAAGGATGAGGCCACAACGCCGCTGTGCAGCGCAGCTGTGCAAGGCTTACTTGAAGTCATCACCATAGATGGTGAGTTTTTTTGGACGCTGTTTGGAGCTGAAGACATCCACCATCTTGCCAAAGCTGACCACATGCACCGGCTCTGCTGCAGAGCTGCTGCTGTTGACATTGGGCATGTGTGGAAGCACCAGCTGCTCACCTTGCACACCACCTGTGCACACAGTTTTGCATGCATTAGACCACAATGTGCTCATTGCATCCCCTGGCACTGTTCACATGAACCTTCTTTTGCTGATTGCATCCCCTGGGATTGTGTGCACTAGTCTTCCTATGCTCATTGCATTCCCTGGGATTGTTTGCATTGGTGTTCCTATGCTCATTGCATCCCCTGGGATTGGCTGCATTTGTCTTTCTGTGCTCAATGCGCCTCTTGGGACCGTGCGTAGTCATGCAACGCACAACTGCAGGAGAGACATCTTGGCTGGACTCAAATATCTGTACATGGAGCACAACATGAGCCAGTTTAAGCCACCTCAGACAGATTCTAGAACAAAACTCATGTAGGATACCATGAGTTTTGTACTCTTGCTATGAGTACAAAGGATGCACCAACCTGTTTGCTGACCAAAGGCTTCAAACCAATGGGACAGGCGCGCCAGGTCCCTTTTGCCTGTCACTTGATCAGTCTCCTGCTTGATGGCTTGCCCCAGCCTTGCACACTTGCCTTCAAACTCCCTGAGCATTGCCAAGCATTGAGACCAATGCACTGTTTCATTAATTTTGTCCTGCCGACCTACTCACAAGGCATATGCAGCGCATCTCATACAGGAAAGAACCACCTGTGCACTTTGTGCCTTGTCAAGATCCATGACAACTTGGAAACAGCTTTCAGCTTTCAGGTCAAATGTAATAGTTTGTCAGTCCAAGTCACATTGTGTTGAAGCAGCCATATACCTTGACGGCATGGATGCAATTTTGTCCCCAGTAGGCCCAAAAGCCTCTTTGAACTTGCTGTCCCACTTGGCGGCAAAAGCAGAGTTGACAGTTGCAGGAGGGCTCTTTCCGCCAGAGGCCCTGCCAGAAGCCCTGCCCCCTCGCATATGGTTGGTGAGCATGTCTGGATATACTTCATCTTTGTACAGAGCCCTGGCTCCTGCCTACAATCAGCAAACAACTCTCCCACCTTTGATGACAGTCCTGTACACACAATATTCATTTACTCACAACATGCGATTCTGACAGCAGCAGAAGAACAGGCCTGGTGTGCTGCAGTGAGCTAAGGGTGAATGATTGAGGCTTGCATTGCGACACACACACTCCTTGTGGCAAAGCTGAGCTGCATCATGTTTGAAAAGACTGGATTAATGGAATCAGTCACATGATGTTGATGGCATGCTGTCTGACGTGCATGCTTCAGCAAAGGCTCAGTTGTAGGCAGCTGTAGAAGTTGTGCATGGCTTAGGCACATAGGGCAAGACTGGGACACAGCAAACTGTGAGTGTACCTTATCACCAGCAGCAACCAGGCCCGACAGCCTACCTACCCACCCCTCCCATCTCTGGGCGGGGTAAGTGGTGTCATTCAGGGCTGCACCCCACTGCTCCATGAGAGGGCTGCTCAGCAAGGGCTGCAGGCTGTCTGCCCTTGCCTGCCCTTCAGGGCCGTAGTGCTGCCTACTGAGGTTGAAGGGGAAGTACATCTGCTGGGGGTACTGCTTGGCCAGTGCCTGCATGCACCAGGCCTACTGTGTTACCTGTTCACCACCATGCAACCTCACTGTGAAAGTAGATGCGAGATCAGTCAGGAAGCTGGGCACACAGTGCATGGGGCATTCTGCAGCTGTCACAAAGCAATCCTGGCTGTTGCAAGAACTGGGTGTGCAAGCATGTGTGACATCACTTGTGTGAGGCCGCTGCTGCTGCAGTACATCTAGTATCCCATCATGACGTGTCCTGTCTTTTCAAGAGGAGTGCAAGCAGCAGACTGTTGGTACCAAGTACCCTTGGAGTATAGCAATGGATACCAGTCTGACTGAAAAGCACACTGTTTCCCTCTAGAACTACTGTCAAGCACAGCAGCAATCTGCTGAATTGCATGCAGGCTGACCTTCAAGGGGGGTAGCAAGGCTTCCCCCTGGGCTGCATCCAGCAGGGACAGCATCTGGGCTACCCAAGGCAGCAGTAAAGGCAGGGGCACCTGATGCCACGCCTCACCAAAGCAGCGGCCAGCTGCCTCACTGCTCCCTATCACTGACAGCAACCTTGGCACATACAGTTGAGCTTCCCGCCCTGCATAACCCATTCTCCCGCCATTCATTACACCACACTAACCAACAGGCTTCAGACTCCATCACAGGGTAGTATATGTGACTGGTGCTTTTGATTTTGAAACACAGACTAAGAAGTATGCAGTGCAGCATGTTAGGTGAATCAAGAGACACTGAATTGGCCAATGGGTGTCACAGGCTGGACCGCCTCATTTAACTGTTAAACGAGGTTATTGATCTTGGAGATGTCGTGGCATCAGTATCTGTCAAGACAGCTCAACAGGCGATGCATCCCTAGAAGCAGCAGCAGTTGGGAAGTGATTGTGCAGTGTAGAAGTTATAGAGGTTGTACCTGAAGGGCCTCCAAGGTGCATGGCATGCATCATGTGGCGCACCAGCATGCCTTCCAGCCTGCCATCACTCTTCTTCACTGCCTTTGCTGCTGCCTGGGTCAGCTGGGACACTATCGAGCTGCTTGCATCATCTTCACTCTGCACAGCAACATAAATAGAACCTTCAGTGCATGCTGCTCTCTGAGACCCAGCGTATGATATTCACATCAGGAGTGTGGGTAGTATTCATGGTCGTAATGCTGCCACTAACACTTTTGGCAGCAAAGTACGACAGGCAGCAAAGCATGCACGACAACAGCTGGCTGCGGACATATACATCATTTTGCAGCTTGACACTGTGCCTGTAGCATCAAGCACGACATTGCATGCAATGTGGTCAATGTCATGCACTCTGCTTTGTGGCTGTGCGATGCCAACCTGAAGAAGATCATTGCACAAGAAGGCCAGCTTCAGGGAGGCTTCAGCCACGGTGTCAGCACAGCTTGTGCCTTCCTGCTTGCCCTCTTCTTCAGGTTTGACGCCAGCTGCCTGCTGGTACAGGTGCAGGGCAGTGCGCAGCTGGCCAGCCCTGCACGTCAACCATAAAGACCTTGCATCACATGCATTTGGGCACGAACAACACATGGAGAACTTCTCCAGAGAACACACACCACATGAGAACACACACACCACATGCTTTTCTGTTTGTTAGCGTGACAAATAACGGGCAGATTAAGGCTCAGGACAGCAGGCAAACTGAAGGCAAGAAGCTGCACAATATGCGTTGGCAGCAAAGGTGTATGCACACCACATGCTGTAGGTCTTTGCGCTACACTCACAGCTGTTGGTACAGCGTCACTTGCTAGTCAGACTTGCTGACCTGTCCTTTGAGCCTGCATCTCCTGCTAGGTACTGATGCGCCTCTGCTTGCAGCAACAGAAGCTGGAAATGCTGAGTGGCATTCAGGCCTGATGCCTTGGCTGGCGCAACAGAGGTGACTGGATGTAACTTCTTCAGTTGATTGACTTCCTGACTCAGCTCATTGTAAAGCCAAGGAGTGCCTGGGTTGGCATCCACCTAAAACATGCAACAGTCAGCAGCAGCAATGTTGGCAAGGGGATGGAGGAGATGGATTGAGTGCCAATAAAGTGCGTCATGCATTCTTTGACCATCCTGGTGCACGCTTTACTGAAACGGTCAGGGGAGTCGAGGGGGGGGGGTCGACGG
>JAABUP010006692.1_pt1 | contig 16139 bp, 20 predicted proteins | sample 5559201 | NCBI WGS metagenome assembly JAABUP01 (sample SAMN10711887, study PRJNA513373) | rock metagenome | isolation source: Antarctica rocks | place: Antarctica
CCCTGCCCCTGCCCCTGCCTCCTGCCCCTGCCTCCTGCCCCTGGCCCTGCTCTTAGCGCTGCCTCTGCCTGTGACTATCCCCCTGCACTGTCTTGCCCTGCCTGGCTGGGGAAGTAAAATTGTCACTTTGGTGTCTGATATGCATTTGTCCTCCTTGCATGGCAGCTGTGTAGCTAGCTCAACATCTGTACCAGGAAGCGCCTGCACAGCGTTTGAGTTGAGCACATGCAAGTGGGCAGTTTGTTTCTGCGACGTGCCAGCTTGCTCGCACGCAAATAGGTGAAACACGGACTGGGCATCAGGCAGAGCTGCTATGCTAAGAGTTGTCAAATGTACCCTCGCAAGCATCTGACAAGCCATTGAGTCTTGAGTCACGCATCATGTCTGCACATGTCGATGCACAGGTGACCAATGCCAAGCAGTTGACCGAGAAGCTGAAGGAGTCAGGCAAGTCGCTGGTCCCACTTCTGGAGGGAAACTTGGTAGACAAGGTGTGGGGAGCAGACCGACCTGCCCCCCCAACAGCCCCCCTTAGGATCCACAAGATGGAGCATGCTGGACAGAGTGTGCAAGATAAGCTTGTTAAGCTGCGCAAAGACATGCAAGGTAGGCTTGCCTTCTGGGTCAGCTTCTCACATCAGTAATTATAGCGTTAATTCACAGGCATTTCAGCTAATTGTTCTTGCCAGGTACTTACTAGGTGCGTCTAAACCCTAGGCCTGTGAGCCAACATGCGCTAACATGAGACACTAAACATCAGCGGGCATGCAAATCATCACCATGACATGCTGTGCATTGGTGTCGGTGCCAACTTTTGTACCCTGGGAAATGTGCACACTATGCTCTGCAACCCCCTGTGATGGCCAGTATTGCCCTTGATGAACTGGCTGCTTGCTGAAAACACCTGTCAGCGTTCCAGCAGTCTTGCCTGTATCAAGGCTTTCCTGATAGCCTGGGGCTGCTTGTTGCAGAGGCTGGTGCAGGAGCCCTTCTGGTAACAGCCCTGGATGAAGTCGCCTGGCTGTTGAACCTACGTGGCGGCGATGTCTCCTACAACCCTGTCTTTGTCTCTTACGTCATTGTGGAGCGACAAATAGCAACTCTGTATGTTGACCAGCAAAAGGTGAGCCTCAATGTTGGGGTCTGTTTGCAGCTGATTGCACTGCGTCTTTGCACACTTGATACCTGTCAGAGTGCAGATTGTGACAGCAACTTTTTATGTTGACCAGCTAAAGGTGAGTCTCCAAGTCAGCTTGATTTTGTCTGCGGCTGATTGCGCTGCGTTTTTGCGCTCTTGACTCTTGGCAGAACCTAGATTGTGATAGTGACCCGTTGGGGTCCACCCACCTCTTTGTTCAGCATGTGTGATGTCAGAGAACAATGCAACATTACAGCATAGACATTACAGCATGAGCTGGAAAGCGACTGCACAGGAGTGATATGAGCATTGTAGATGGTTCCTGTCTGGCTGCCTCAACTCGTAGAGGGTACATTGCATGCAATTCACTGATGTCGATGAAGATGTTGATGATGCTCTAGCGCTTTTCCAAGCCCAAAAGGTCTATGTTGATCCAGAAACGTCATCCTCACAATGGAATCTAAACTCAGAAATGGCTTGGGATAGTAAAAACGCATTTCTACATTGTGAGGGAAATGGTTTAGATCCAATGATGCATCTTTTACAGGTTGAGGAGGAGGTAGCCAAGCACCTGAAGGAATCTGGAGTGGAGGTGAAGGATTACAACGCGCTGCTGGGGGACATCAAGACCCTGGCTCAGACCCACACCAAGCTTTGGGCTGACCCCACAAAGGCAAGCTTGTACATGCAGCTGTTGTACAACAGCAGAGCATGCGTAGTCTCGTGACCAGACTTTGCTGATATTGGTGTTGAGCAGGGATTGGCTGGAGTCGTGAGTCATGAGTCTGCCTGATTGGTTGTTGCTGCCCATTGTGATAGCAGTGCCTGTGTACAAAGCTGTGAGCAGCAACAGGTGACTACACCTGGTTAGCTTATGTGTTGCAGAGCCAAGCTTGTTTGATCGCCTTCTGAGCGACATTTTGACTTTTTGAGAGAGGTGCGTGGCAGAATCTGTGTCCATGCTGCAGACATTGGCATTGATCATCTGTGGGAATCACCTGTCAGGCTGTTGACCTTCTGCACACTTGTAGTATGCAAAATTGAGTTTGAGATATGCACCAGTTACAATGTGCTTCTGCGCTTGCCTGTGTCTTTGCCGAACTTCATTGTGCAAGGTGGTGCTAGTTGATTCAATTGCTTCCCAGTGTAGCCACTGCAATTGTCACAAGGTTCATCCATGGTCTGCAGGTGAGTTACGCCATCACAGCATCTGCCAGGCAGGCAGCTGGGGAAGGGCCTCCTGGAAAGGCCTCGCCACGCAAGAGGCCTCGCACTGACAACGGAGGGACTGAGAGCAATGAGATGGCAGCCCATGCTTCTGCCCTCTTTGTTGAGAAGGGCTCCCCCATTGCACTGGCCAAAGCTATCAAGAACAAGGTAGACGCCACTGATGTACTGCATACTGTCTCTGTATACCCTCTCTGTACACTCTCCGTATACTCTCTCTCTTTCTCTCTGTATATGCTCTCTCACTTACACTCATACCAAGCTGCTTCCTGGAACATGTTATTGCCTCAGTTTTGACAGATCGGATCAGCAACTGCAGGGTTTGACTACCCACCCAAGACCTGTGCAGGCAAGCGCCCTGCCCCTGGGCAGGTAAGTGCCCTGCCCCTGTGCGGCCAAAGGCCAGACACGCTGAAGCTCTGATGCAGATCCTCTATTTATGCACTGTGGTAACAGCCCCTATTCTTGAGTAGTGGCAGTGGGTTGCAAGTGGAGTTTGAGGTTTGTTCTTTCATTCACGAAGTCCTGTGATAGATTGTGATGTTGAGTTGTGGCAGTGGGTTGCAGGTGGAGGTTGAGGGGATGCGTGAGGCCCACCTGAGGGATGCAGTGGCTCTGTGCGGCCTGTTGGCCTTCCTCGAAAAAGAGGTACACCTGTTCACAGCCTGTACTCCGGCACCCCATTTGTCATAACCTCTCCCTGCACCCCTGTCCAGCGTTCCCACCCCCCCCCCCCCCACACCCCTGTTCATCACTGAAGCCACCATACCCCTGCACCCCTGCTCGCCACCTGCACCCTTGTACCCCAGTTCCCATGTCCACCTGTACCCCTGTGTTTCATTACCCCACCATTCCTCTTCATCATGACCCCTGTACCCCCGTGACCCTGCACTGCTTTCCCCATGCCATGTACCCAAAGTGACGGGGACATGATGAACAGGGCTGCAAGTGTACAGGGGTAGTCCTTGTTCACTGCCTGTACCCCTGTATTCATACTCACCACCTGTCCAGTACCCCACACACATTTTAGGCTGGTTTGTGTCAGGATGTGACCTGGCAGGGGTTTGAACCTCAGTGGTATCATGCTGATTTCTCAGGCTTCCGTGTCAAGTAGTGGGCAGAGGTTCTCACTGTGTCTATGGCACTCGCCCTGTCAGCGCACACACCCTTGGATGCAACCTCATGTCTCATGGTAGCGCATGTTGGCTCACAGGCCTAGGGTTTAGGCACACCCAGTAGGTACCTGGCAAGAGCGATTAGCTGGAACGCCTGTGAATTATAACAACAATTTTTTATTATTCGTTCCACAAAGGAATGATTACTCAACTTCAGCGCTGCAAGAGGATGCAACCTGTCAGTCAGAAAGTCTCACATGAAATGGAAATCTGGTTGAGTCTGTGACAGATCCTGGGCAGCCCGGTAATACTTGGCTTCTCTTTGATTTGACGTCCAAAGGCGTAGTCTTTTCTTTTTATATGACAGCTGTGCAATGGGTGCAGATTGGGGGTGGGGGGGTGATGGATGAGGTGGAGGTGGATGCAGAGCTGACAGCCCGCCGCAAGGCCCAGCCGGGCTTTGTGGAAGCTAGCTTCCCCACCATTGCAGGTACGCAGCCTCATCTTTCACAATGTGTTGACATTTCTTGTCTTGGTATCAACAATGTCGTTTTTTGGTCCATTTTTGTCAAAAAGGACTGGCTTCCCCACCATTGCAGGTACGCAGCCTCATCTTTCACAATGTGTCAACATATCTTTTTTGTTGTCAAAAACCCCAAAGTTTGTCCCCCCCCCTCCCTCCCCAAACCTTAAAAAGGATCAGTTCCCCCACCATTGCAGGCATGAAGCCTCATCTTGTAAAATGCCAACATTAACATTTTATCTCGGTCACAAATCCCAAACTGCCTACGTTTTGTTTACACAAACTTAAAAGGGATCAGTTTTCCCTTTGTTTTGGTCACAACTCCCAAAATCTTGTAGGGAGCAGAAACACCACATTCACCTCTGCGCATCACTTCTCAATAGTTGGCGCTGCAAGAACCAGTAAGAAAGCCAATGTTTAGCAATGCCAAATTCAGCGTGGTCTGCCTACATTGACCTTCAGAGCTGCGCATGCTCTCCTCGTGTCAAATCCAGTCAAGTCCATACATCCTAGACTGACATCCGCCTGCCTTGTACACCGCTCTGGAAGCATCCCTCCACCAAGTTGATACTTTGCTTGACACTTTCAGACTACTGGTGCAATGGTCATGGTTGGCCCCAAGACCTTAACATTGAATGAATGAATGAATGAATGAATGAGTGAGTGAGTGAGTGAGTGAGTGAGTGAGTGAGTGAGTGAGTGAGTGAGTGGGTGAGTGGGTGAGTGGGTGAGTGGGTGGGTGGGTGGGTGGGTGGGTGAGTGAGTGAGTGAGTGAGTGAGTGAATGAATGAATGAATGAATGAATGAAGTGGTTTTCATTAGACAGCTTTTGCAAACCCATTGACAAGTCATAATGTCAGCTACAGCTTTCCTGCTTCACGCCCTTCTTGCGGTGTTGCAGGAGCAGGCGGGAATGGAGCTATCATCCACTACAGAGCTGAGAAGGGCAGCTGCAAGAAGGTGGACGAGGACACACTGCTGCTGCTGGACAGTGGTGGACAATTCAACTGCGGCACCACAGATGTGACGCGCACCATGCATTTCGGCACACCCACTGACCACCAGAAGATGTGCTTCACACGAGTGCTCCAGGTACTCCTTTCCTTGTTCTCTTCTTCTTCTTCATATTCTTCCTCTTCATCTTCTGCTTCCTCTTCCTCTCCTTCTCCTCCTCCTTTTCCTTCTCTTCTTTTCCTTCTCCTCCTTCTCCTTCTTCTCCTTCTCCTTCTTCTCCTTCTCCTTCTCCTCATTCTCCTTCTTCTTCTTCTCCTCCTCCTCCTCCTCCCCCCCACAGGCAGATTGGACTAAAATGTGTGCAAATTGGCATAGCTCTTGATCAACAGAGAGAAGTTCTACTAGAGTGGTTGAAGCATGCTTGGCAACTGCCTGTGATGTTGCTGTTGAGGTTCTGATGCCGTCTGTGCTCTGTTGTTGTTTGAACTCTGACGTCTTCTGTTCAGTGCCAAAGTGAGACCACATCTGCCTGTAGGAACAAGCCGGCTTTGTGGCCTGAGTGCGTGTGCCAGCTTTTTGCTTCACTTTGTCCACGCCTTCTGTTCTTAGTTTCAGCTTGAGCAGTCTGAGCGGCAACACATCTGCCTGGTTGCTGCAGGGGCACATAGGCCTGGATCAGGCCATCTTCCCTGAGGGCACTCCCGGGCTTGCCCTGGACACCCTGGCCAGGGCCCCCCTCTGGAGCCTGGGGTTGAATTACAGGCATGGCACAGGGCATGGAGTGGGGGCAGCCCTGAATGTGCATGAGGGGCCCCACAGCATCAGCACTAGGTATGGGTGCAACTCCTGTATATCCTGTTTATATAAACCCTAAACCCTAAATACAACCCTAACCCCTAAATAAGTGTGGTTGCTGATGTAACAGCAGTGCATCATCACTAGTAGGACTGGTAGCACAATGAGCTGATTCGCATGTTTGTGAGGCAACACAGTGCTTGGACATAGCGCAGTGTTGGCTGGGTAGTTTGTGATCTTAACTTGTATGTGCATGGAGTCAAAGATCAGGAAGAAATGTTGGTTACTGTTGCACAGACAAAGAGTTGTATGGATACCATCAAAGAGCAGAGGGAGACACCACATCCACTTCTGAAAATATAAGTGCATTTGCTCCATTGCCACATCCACATAAATCTCCACCTGTATGACATGAAGCAAGATTGTTTCTTGACCATGAAATGTACAATGTGTTGCATGACTGCATTTATGCCCAAAAACACACCAGAATTCACGTCTGCTGCTTGTAAGCTGAAGTTTACACCCAGGCATGCATGTCTCAGTCTCGTGTCTCACCATACAGATCAGTTTGACACAGAGGATGCATGTGCACAGCTGCATGCACATGCGTATTTGGCGTCAAATTGAGCAATGTGTGCAGCTGTGTGGTTGGTCACATGCACATGCACATGCACATGCACATGCACATGCACACATTGATGTGCAAAGCTGCATGCCCATGCACATACACATGTACACACACATGCACACGCACATGCACATGCACAGGCACAAGCACAGGCAGATGCATGCAATGATGGTATGCCATGTTCCCAGGCTTGCTGGGGGAAATAACTGCAGGTTATGGGTCACCCAGCCTCTCATGGCCGGCATGATTGTCAGTAATGAGCCAGGCTACTACGAGGATAATGCATTTGGGATCCGCATAGAGAACCTGCTGCACATCAGGGAAGCTGACACACCCTTCAAATTTGGGGATCAGTCGTACTTTGGGTTTGAGCGCTTGACCATGATCCCGATCCAGAGGAAGATGATCCTGACTGATGTGAGTCCTGCTGAAGGCATTGTCTGTGCCAGAAACATGTTCTAGGCGGCAGCTGCGCTTCAATCTGCTCTTGCACATCCTGTGACCTTTTGTTCTGCCTCTTGTTCTGCCCATTTGCATGCTTTTGTCTTACTGAACCCTCACGTACCATCTTGTCAATTGCAATCGTTGCGCAAGCGGGGATGCGCATTTCACGCAAGACAACTGAGACTGTGCCTGTTGTAGGTGCTGTCAAAGAAGGAGATTGAGTGGGTAAACTCGTATCACAAGGAGGTCTGGGAGAAGGCCTCACCACGCATGCAGCATGACAAAGACTTGCTGGCATGGGTCAAGAAGAACACGCAACCATTGTAGACAACAAGCATGGCCCTCTGGTGTTTATGCGAGGGAGCAATGAGCTGATGATGTTTCAACGCTGTTTTTACACAGCTTTTGTATACAAGTTGATTCGGCTGATTGGGCTGATTGTACACACATTCTGTGTTGCGTCAGACCCACAGATGTGCTCTTTGCGTGTGCACTCCCTAGTTGCTACTTGAGCAGCCTGCAAAAGGGCTGACTCTTGAGAAGCATTTTGCTGCGTTTGCCTGGATACCGACAAACGTTTGTCTGCTGCTTTGCTCCAAATCCCATTATGATAATACACAGGCACATTCGTCTGCCCGACCAGGCATAACATCCCTTGAACTCTGCTTGATCAAGACTCCTTTGAATCTGTCAACAAGCATTTGTGAACTTGAGCAACTCTTGCTGAACTGGAGCCAAGCATGAGTTACATAGGTGCCATGTTTGCGTTCGGACCTGATCCACCTTCTTTATGCTTCAGAGGTTGCTATCTGCGTGCAAGTTGAAAGATGAGCACTACTTAGTCAGCTTACTCAATGCATGGTGTGTGTGTGTGCATTGTGTACACAGTGCGTTGACCTAACAGCAAAATCTTGACTGGCAAGCTTCGCAAAATGACGCACGGGACGCATCAACTTTGCAGCATAGATCTGCGCACCCCTCGTTCGACTGCGACCGGCCGCTCCGAGACACGTATCCTTCAGGTTTCGCAGATCTAGCTGCAATGCGGAGTTCCTTTGTGTCTGACACAGACTCCGAGCACAATGCTGCGCGCAAAATCCAGTCGCGGTACAGGGCATTCAGAACCAGACGCGCTATGGCGGGTTTTGCGTTGTCCAAAGGCGACTGGCATACTCTCTTGCAGCAGGTCAACATCCTGCTGAGAAGCTCACAGTTTGAGGAAGCCCAGCCAAAAGAGCTTTCAGTACGAGGAAAATGGCTCAGATGTCTCGGGAGTGCAGGAGCCATTGGCAGAGTATGTGTGAAAGGTCATGCTACATGTGTCCTTGCCAAATACTGAATACTGAGTCTGGAGTGATCTGCTGTTAGGGCAGTGCAGAAGGTGATGGAGGGTTGCTGCTTCAGAAAGAACACTGGTGCGCATTTGCTTGACTTGCAGCCACGCCGCAGGACTGTCTTGTTGGCATCAGCATAAATTTGCAGAAGTCCAGTGCATTTTGTGTCTGGTTTTGAGCACGCACACCACATGTACTGACACAAGCTGACAGCATGTGCTGTGCTGTTGATGTAGGCTGGAAGTGGTTGACATCAAGCACAGATATGGCAGCAATCTTACGCCTTATCACGAGCATTGGATGCAGTCATCAACAACCCAATCATTCTTCTTTTGGCTGGATCATGGCGAAGGCAAAGATCTAGATCTGCCAGATGTCAGTCGAAAGGAGCTAGATGGGCAAAGACTGCACTACTGCACAAAACAGGAACGCAAACAGTACGCTACAGAGATTGGCGGTGACAAACTCTTGCACTTTCAGCACAATGGTGCGTTAGTGCATACATTGAGTGCAGAAGAGCAGCAGGAGATTGACACCAACTTTGAGCAATGGAAGCAGGAAGAAGTCAGGGCCGTTGCTTTGGCTCGTGCCCCAAAACCAGACAAAAGCAGCATGTCAGAGGCTGAGGTTCAAGAGCGTAAAGAGGCCAAAAAGAGAAGAAACGCAAACAAATGGATCTATGTGACAAGCACAGACAAGAAGCAGCTCTACATTGCTCCGAAAGTTAAGGGGGAGTTTCAGCACAGCTCGTTTCTCTCAGGAGGGTCAGTAGGGTCTGCAGGGGCAGTAATGGTCAATCAGGGCAGGATCATCAAGCTTGCTCCAATGTCTGGTCATTACCGACCAAACATAGAGCAGTTTGTGGCTTTGTTGGACCAATTGACAGCACAAGGAGTTGATCTTACCAGTGCTCTGTTGTTGAATCCATTTCCTGTAGAGGTTGAGTGCAAACACCATCTGGTCCAAGTGGATCTTGAAAGTCTTGATGATCACAAGTAACTGCTATAAGTTCAGATCATGAAGTATGCCTTGTATTGCATAGCCCGATGAGAAATATGCCTCAACATTGGGGCTGTGATGGTGAGCAGCTTCCCAGCTTGCCTTAACATTGTGCAATATTGTTATGCTGTGACAGGGTGCATGCTACTCGCCCTGCCACATTGGACTATTATTACCCTCTGGAGAGACTCCATTTTTTTGGTGACATGCAGAAGCATTTTGATGCAGGCATCAAGCAGAAGCTTCTGTACAGACATGTTACAAATGGCACTGAATACGCAATTACTACAATCCACCGCACTGTCTTTGCAAATGTCTTACACATCTTTGACGGTCACATCCACTCTATACTTGCAGCATCCTTGCAGCATCCTGACTCCTCATTACAGCCAAAAAGCACGCTGTGAAACCGCAACAGAAACTCTTTCAGCTCACTATGTTGTATGCGATCAAGATTGTAGGGTGGGCGAGACATCATGATGCCAAGAGTGGCCATGCCTTGGCTGCCTTGGCAGCTGCAGAATATTCTCCATCAGATGGCTGCTGAATGCCAACAAGGATGTCAGCCAAAAAGCTAAGCCAGGCCTGCAGAAGAAGGTAGCCATCATCACACATTGAAGCCTGACAGCTCCGGGCTGCCGCTTTAGGAGGCTCCCATTATGATCGCTGTAAAGCTTAAACTTTTGTTCTCATTTTTTTGTTTTTGTGCGAACTTGACCACAGGCAGCCTCTATCGCAGCAGACCAGCACCAGTCCTACCTGTCCCAACATCCGATCAGTAGTGGATGTGCCTGCTGTAATAGCAGCTCTGTCTTTGCATTTGGAGCTCATCTAGTTGCGCTTGGAGCTTACGCAATTGCCTGAATAGGTTTGCCGTGACTACATGCCACAAAAGACTTGTTTTTGAGAGAGTCAATGGAAACACAAATTAGTTGCACCAATTTGAATGTGGAACGTTGCACAGAACATAAAGAACACTGGAGAGTGCAGATTACATTCAACAGCAAGCAGTATACAGGCAAAAGGAACTTTCAGGGGTGGCTTACCGTCGTTGACGCCACTGTCCTTGGCAGCATTATCTGCACAACACATCACAGTTTGCAATGATGCAGGCAAGCTTGTTATGCCTCCAAGCTATAGCAGGCTGCCAGCCGGAAAATCTTGCAATGCATGTTTTCAGAAGCAATGTCTATAACAATCTGACAATACCAGCTAGATATGCTGTGAGATCAACAACAGCTCCTCAAGCCACAAATGTCATCGGCATGCTGGACTGGTTTGCTTTGGCCAATTACAACTGTTGCCAAAAAGATGGTGCCCCAAAAGGTGATGATGCTTTTGTCTGATTGTCCAACAGCCTTGAGAAAATTGTTCACAATGATTAAAAGTGCAGCAATACCTAAAACCACACACAACTCATACTGACCTGCATCTATGGGATGGTAATGATTGAAAATAAGGTTTCTGCTGCTCAAGTTGATGCCAGCCTCATACGTGTCCTTCTTAGTCAGGTTTCTGAGCAGATCCTCAGTATTGACTTCCTCTTCCCATAGTTGAGTGGCAGCAGGGCCTAGGCTAGAATCAATGTTTGTTAACAGAGCAGAGAATTGCTCAAGAGTGAGCTCTTGCTCAGCCATTTGGTCGGAATGGCTGCATGCAAGGACCTCTCATGAGTCACAAATGTTATTGGACTCACTACTGTTTCTGGCAGGTCAAAAGCACTGTGCAAGCTTGCTTGGCGATTGCTTGCTGGGAGTTTGATAGCAGAGGCTTGAGGATACAGGTGAAGGATGAAACTCAGATCTCAAGCAGTGGTCCTGCGTGCATGGTTAAACCCACCTTGGGCGTCAGTGCGGAGATATCTACTGAAATTTCCTGTGACTCAGCGTTTAGGATGTTGTGACTGTCTGGCGCCTGATTGGAGAAAGCGTAACTCAGCTTTATTCAAAAGCCTAGCTTGCGCAGGCCATAGTTGAGATATGCACGCTGTGTAGGTGCAAGCAGGTAGGTCACGCTCGACAAATTGCTTTACCAGAAAACACGGGCGTTGTGCATACGTACGTTCAACCCCTGTATGGAAGAGCGCGAACAGGCGCAGCAACTACTGATAGCAAAGATGTATCGCGGAGCGCTCCGAAACCAGCTGCAATGCTCTGTTAGCTGCATAGACTGCATCTGAGAAAGTGTTTTGAGATTTTCATGGTCATCATCATATGCTGTGGTAGGAGCCTGTGCAGCATGAATTCTGTCCGTGGTCTGTAAGGAGTTACATTGAGCACATAGTCAGCTAGTAGTTAGTAACTGATGGCTTTGTCTGGCAAGCCTGTGATGACCAGGTTTACAGAGACCCACTGGGACAGTAGTGTACAAGACATGTACACCACTCAGGGCTTATCGTAACAGTGCAATGGTCTTGCATCATGCTGAAAGGAGCACCATGGTGGTGTTTGAAACACAGGCGGGCTAACTGACCCCGCATAACATGTTATGACTCGAGATTCATTGGATGATTCCTTGAAAATTGCACTTCAACACCAGCAAACAAGCCAGGTCAGTACAGAAAACAATGTCCCCATAAATCTTGAAACCCGACAGCTTGTACAGTCTTACACGCTATGTCACCTCAACACACTGTGACAAGACACTTGTGACAAGACACTTTGGTGGACTAAGCTTAAGGCCACTCCAAATCCAAATGACACACTTTGCATCAGTACTGCAGGTTTTGCTGAACATAGCTGAACTAGTGCAGTCTCAAATAGTAGCAATAGCAAAAACATGTCACTCAACCTAATGAAACAGCACTACACTTATGGCATGATCAGTGGGCATGTCATGGGCAGTGCGCTAAATATTGATGCGGCGTTGGCGCAAATAGCCATTGACACGTGCATCAATTCCACTCAAAATGACCTGCATCAAAGTCGCTCCACTCATGCGCTGCTGCTGCATGTACCCCACAGGTGTAACACCCACAACATCACGGTTCAGCGACATGTGATGCCGGCTAACCTCTTCTGCTATTTCATACAGGTGTGCAGTTGCCCACCGACAATCCCCAACTTGCAGGAACTCAATCCCCATTTGGTGAGCAGGATGGCCCCTCCGTACTATGCGAGTCACATGCTCCTCAAGTGCCGCAAACAAAATCCTCTCATCACTTGCTTTCCCATCAGTTATGACAACCAGGTTGAGCGGTTTCAGATCACGCTCATAGCGCAGGATGGACATGTATCCATCAAGGATTGTGTTGATGCGCAAACCCAGGGGGGTACCCCCCCGGGGTCTGACCCTAGAGAAGATCTCATGCACTTCTTGAGCAGATTGCAGACCCTGCTGAGCATTCTGGTGGTTGAGGAAGTGCAGGTCAATCCCTTGGGGATCGTAGTGGGTGATGGTGGGAGCCAGGTCACTCAGCAACTCACGGACTTGATCCCACCGAGGGGCCCCAGACTGCCAATTGCCACCCCATCCATCACTCCCTTGCTCCAGCATAGATCCACTGTCATCAATGAGCAGCACTGTGTGCACCTGTCACCAACAGCTGCATGTTGACACTCGTGCATAGACCAGACAGAGGAGACAGGGCAAATGCTGAAATGTAAGCTTGTAGGTAGATGGTGAAGGGGGGCGGGGGCATGAGGGGTGGGGCAGGGGAGGATGAGGCAGGCAAAGGATTACTGCAACACTCTGCAACATCTGACAGGACGCTTTGCATTGACTCACGTTTGACATTGAAGTGACTTTTCACCCAAAGAGGTAGCAGGATGGGGGTGGCGCGGGGGGAGGGGGAGGTGGGGGGACTGTGCGCAGAGACAGGGGGTGGGGCTTCGGAAGGACAGAATCTAAAACATGCATGCAAGCAAAGCATTCTTTTGGTCTGCAAGCGCTGGGAACAGGAAATTCAGGAAGGCGAGCATGCCTGTGACAGCAGATGTCTAGACCGATCAAGCCTGATGCCAGACACTGGAGCGCTGCTGAACAGGCTGTTGTTCTTCCAGACTCCCAAGGTCCACTTGTCCATCCTGGGAAGCTCCAATCTGCCTCCGGGCAGTCCGCCAGCAAAAGCTTGCACACAATGGTTGCTCATGTATAAATCGTTGAAGAGCTGCCTTCTGAATGGGTTGACAGCCTGAACCCATGTGCGTCTGAGGCCTGGCCTGCTGCTGATGACTGATGCTGACAGGCTCTCCAGCTTGTGCATCACATGGTTGAACAGACGGACGTCTGGTCTGCTGAAAGCATACTCACCAATGGCGCTTCTGCTGACTTTGACCAGAGCATTTTGATGTTTGCTCTGCAAGTATGTTCCTAGGATAGACTGGAGGGTCCCAAGGTCTGGATCGCTGTGCAGCACAGCGCTGAGAGCTTGACGGTGTGTTGTCAGTGGCTGAGAGAAGGGAACAAAGCTGACAGGACAGGCTAGGGCATGTGGGGCAGTTGGCTGGGGCCGTGTGGCGCTGCCCCTGGCAGACTCTGATTCTGTGCTAGGTTTCTGGTTTCCTGCTGATGTGCTAGCAGGGGGTGGAGGTGGGTCTGGTGTGGGTAACCTTGCTGCTGCTTCTGGCCCAAGCTTGCGCACTTCTTCTTTGAAGGCCTCAATCTCGCTCTTTATGGGATTGCATGGGATCAGCGTGAGCGCTGTCAGATGTGCATTAGTCAGCGGATCTGCAGGTGTACACAAAAGATGCATCAAACTTTCAGCGTCCTGCAAGCATGTAGCACCAAAAACATAGATCTAAGACCTCAGCCATGCACATTTTGTCAAGGTGCGTGTGCTGCATCCAGCTGTGCAAGGCATCAAACAATTGACCCTGTCTGCAAGCACCATACCAGATCGTGCAAATGAACAGAAGGTACCTGCTGCGTAGATGCGCAAACTTGTGGGCCGCTGTTGAAAGACCTACTGACCTGTGGTGTGAGTCTGGAGCCACTCTGTGATGGCAGCACGCTCATACACGTTGCCTTGCACTGTCAGCACTGGGTCATGTATGAGTGTCTGGGTGATGGGGCAGATGAGTTCAATAGGAAAGTCATCATTCTCGACAAAGTCTGCAGCAGCTTGTTTGTAGCGAGAATCCTCTGCATCTGCTTCAGCTTCCTCTTTGCGCATAGTGTCTGCCACCACAGGAGGCAGTCAACCCTAGACCACTGGAAGGCGTTCAAATTCATTTGCAACTGGTCAAAATAGCTTGTGACGATACACAGACGCGAAAAAGGTTGCAAACAGAAGATGTACTCTCACCTGTCTTCGGTCGTGCCACGCCTACTGCAAGTGTGCTGCAGCTGTGCTCTGAATGACGTCAATAACGCATGTAGTCGACTGATAGGATGGGGTCGCCATTCACAGCGTTGTGCGATGCAAGCTTCGGTGATCTGGACATGCCTTCACGTAGCTCCAGGCTATCAGTAATCGAGTGACAGGCTGGAGCTGGCTCAGAAGGTGCGCAAGTCTCGCATTTCCCATGGCGCTCTGCATGTGTGCGCAACAAGTACAACAGGCTTGCAAGCGAAGGAATGACAACAACGTGAAGCTCGGTGCTCTTGATCCCAAAGGCAATGTCAACTTTCGATGTCAACTGTTGATGTCAATCAGCTCATTTGCTCACTCACAGGTAGTGTACTACGGTCAACCAGCATCAATTGCAAATGCCGTCTGTGCCCAAACGTCTCCTCTACACTGATTCTAACGGCTGCCTTGTCAAAGACAGTATAGCTTCTACGCCCATCCTTTGAAACGACCATCTGCTTGTCCTCATCCAGCACAAATTCATCCTGACTTGCAGACTTACTGTCTGCTGTGGTCCCATTAGAAGCTGTTGTGCTGGCTTGCACATGACTGCTGGATCTGCTGTTTTGGTCCTTGCTGGACTCCTTTTTGGTGAGGTAGACTGGTCCTTCAATGCCATACTTTGGCACAAATATAATCAGACCATTAGCTCGCACCTGCAGCATTCAATTTGGGCATGATTGAGCATATGGTCGCATGCCTTGGAATGCTTATAAGACCACATGCAGCCCAGCCGATTGCAAATAGGCCTGTGATGCAGCGTGCAACAGATGCATTCCATCTGCACATGAAGTTATATTGCAGCAGGACTCACTCTAAGTGCATGCATGTATTGCTGATCATGACCAGATTATTGTGCTTCACACGCTACACAATTGCTCTGCAGAAATAAGAACAGGTGGTATGAGTCACGTGTTGCAACCAGTCACGGCTTTCGATTGTTTCTGTTGAGCTTTTCAATATCAAGAGACCAGCTCTGTTGTGCAGAAGATCAAGGTGTCATGCCTCACATGCTGTAGTGACAGCATTGGTGATAAAGGCAAAACAAGCAGAAAAGAATATTGGTGACAACTTGATTTGCTCACTGCTCAGAGACACATGACTCACCCTTGTGATGCGCGCATCTGCAATGATGGTGCGATCTTTGAAGAAGATCAAGGTGTGCAGCTCCACAGATGCCCTGCCTGCCATCTGGGCATTGCGGTGCCTGGTGTTCAGGTTGTCTGTGAGTGCGTGCACCCCTGTACGGTCCCTGGCAGACTCTGGCAGGGGTGCCAGGCCCAACGAGGCTGCTAGCAAGCGATGCACCAATACATCAGCATACCTGTGACGTAACAGGGAGTCAGGCCATATGGTACAATCATATGATAGTCGCAATAGTGATAATGGTAATATTGACAACAATAATAGTGATAATGATGAGGTTTCAGCTTGCTGGCTCAGGATGGGCTAGGTATACGGGCGTGTCTGCTGTTGATGTGCATTACGTGTGCAGCATATGTGCATTACACGTGCATTACGTGTGCATTACATGTGCATCAGCACAGGCAAGGCAGCCATCAGAGATGAGGCTGCGTGATGTCTAAAGCAGGACCTAGACTTAGACATGCTGATGAAGCAGAAACACCTGCAACTCAGCAAGCATTGCATGATTACAGGGGTTACCTTCTGATAGGGCTTGTGCGGGGGGGT
>JAABUP010006693.1_pt1 | contig 16139 bp, 9 predicted proteins | sample 5559201 | NCBI WGS metagenome assembly JAABUP01 (sample SAMN10711887, study PRJNA513373) | rock metagenome | isolation source: Antarctica rocks | place: Antarctica
CCATGTGCTTTGTCAAATACCCTCATAAGAAGAAGAAACTTGATGCAGCTTGAGCTGCAAAGAAGAAGGGCAAATTGTCATCATCAGACAAGTTCTTGAGCAAGTTCTTTAACAATGTCAAATCAACCTTCAATAAGACTGATGACAATGTCACAACACTCAGCTTTATGTTTGTCATAGGATCACACCTCATGAGTGTGTGAATTGTTGATACTGAAGCCTCTGATCACTTGTGTTCTACACGCAAATTCTTTCTTACCTATGAGCCTATTTCTAGGTCTCTTAAAACGGTTAATGAATCTGCTCAGATCATTAAAAAGGGCATGGTTTCACTATGTTTAGTTCATTCTGATGGTGGCATACAAGAGGTTATTCTCAAAGACGTTATGCATGCCTCTGATTCCTCTGTGAACCTTGTTTTTGACTGCCGCATGCGCGTCAGTGATATCTCTTTTGACATGCGTGACTGCATCTTATGTCACAAAAACAATGTCATTGAATATGCTTCTGAGGTCAACGGGATTTTTCAGCTACACCTCAATGATACATCTCAGTCTCATGCCTTTGCAGCTAATTGTGGGTTCAAGGTATCATTTGATATGTGGCATCAACACTTGAGCCATTTAGGTCATACAAACATCAAGCGTCTGTCTAAGATCATTGACAGCATAGATCTTAAGGATCTTTCTCAACAACATGATGTCTGTGAACTGTGCATGAAAGCCAAGCAGACTCATTGTTCTTACAATGCTTTTATTGAGTGGGTGACTTGATCATTAAATCTTGTTCATTTGAATGTTGTTGAACTCATAGCACTCATCATCTATGACGGTTCAAGGTGGTTTGTTACCCTTACTGACAACTTCACAAGGTTTACCTGAATGTTTTTTATGAAAATCAAAGGCAAGACGGTCAAGCATATTAAGAACTTTGTCACATTGATGAAGACTGACTGTTCTGACTATCCTTTAAAATGCCTCTGCACTGACTTTGAGTGTGAGTATCTTGTCTTGAAGAACTGGTTTACAGTCAATGACATCATCTGAGAACCTACTGCGCCCTATTCACCTGAAGAAAACGGCGTTTCTGAGCGGCTAAATCGCACTATTTGCGAACCCGCACAAGCTATGCTCAAAGACTCTGGCCTGAACTCACACCTCTAACTGAAAGCCATTAAAACTGCAGTTTATATCAAGAACCGGTCTTCTACTCAAGTACTCAACATGACACTTTATGAAGCATGAACAGGCAACGTTTCTGACCTCTCAAGTCTTCACATCTTTGATACCATTGCTTAAGCACACATTTTCAAGAAATGACGCCAGCAAGAAGTCAAGTTTGAGGACTGCAGCCTCAAATGCCACTATTTAGGCATGAAAGAAAGCTCAATCTTCTGTGTTTGAGACTCTGAATCAGAACAGGTTCTAGAGTCCCATAACTGCTTTGTTGATGAGGGCATTACTGCTTATGAAAACATAGCTAACATAGAGGTTCACAGCAAGAAGAAGACAACTAGCACTAACAATCATGCTGTCAATCTTTCTTCTGCATCCTCACCCTTGTTGTCACAACCTTCTTTTGTTTCAAAAGAAGTGTCTGCACCAGCTACACTGCTGCTTTGATTCTTGCTATTACAGTGATCAAATTCTTCATCTTCTTCTGTTTCAGAAAGAGCATCTACCTCTTCACATTGTCAGTCTGAACTCATGAGTTCAGACCTGTGAGTTTTAGACAAGTTGTTTGATTCAGATGAGCTTGATTCATTGAACCCTTCAGCCTCAGCTGCATCATGCTACAACCTTCACAGTTGCTCAGTTGTTGATGAGTTTGATGCACACGTTTCATATGTGTATGCTGCAATTTCTATTGACAACATCGTTGAATCAACCACATATAAGCAGGCTGTGAAGTCACCTCTGTGTGACAAATGAAAGACGGCTATGAAGAATGAAATCCAGTCACTGAAGGATAATAACACATGGAACATTGTCAATGTGCCGTCAGATCAGCATGTCCTTAAAGGATGCTGGGTTTACAAGGTCAAGCGTGACGCCCATGGTCAGGTTAGCCGCTATAAGGCTCACTGAGTTGTCAAAGGCTATAAACAGCAGTTTGACATAGACTATAATCAAACCTTTGCATCTGTCGTCAAGCCACAGATGTATAAGACTCTCTTTGCTCTTACAGCACATTATGACCTTGAAGTGGATCAAATGAACGTCACTACTGCGTTTCTTTATGGCTTTATTGATCAGGTTGTTTATGTTGAGTTACCTCACAGCTATGAGCTATCTGACAAGGTTGCTTTGCTGAATAAGGCCCTTTATGGCCTGAAGCAAGCACCTCATCTGTGATATAAGACTTTACATGATCTTCTCATGTCTCTTGATTTTTGTTGACTTGATTTCAACCATAGCATGTTTGTATGAAACGGTGTCATCATCACCGTCTATGTTGATGACTTTCTGCTTGTTGAAAAGGATAAGTCAGCTATTCAGAACGTTAAACAATGTCTTAATGACACATTCAAGATGTTAGATCTCAGTCCCGTGTTCTATTACCTAGACATGAAAGTGAAACAAAACCACACTGAACACATGATCTGTCTTACTCAAACAGCTTACATCAACAAGGTTCTTCAGACCTTTCAGCAGTTGCAGACTATTTCTGTCAACACTTTTATGAATTCTGATGCAGTACTTATGAAGGAGTCTATCACTCAGACTGACATCACTGTCATTTGATGATATCAGAAAGCAGTCAAATCACTAATGTACATTATGTTGCAGACACATTCTGACATCACCTTTGTCATCTCTACTGTTAGTCAGTTTGCTCAGAACCTTAACACATCACACTATAATGCTGTTAAGTGAATCTTTAAGTATCTTGCCGGCACTATGAATCTCAGTGTCATTTATGACATCACTGATGATGACCTCATCAACTATATCAATGCTGACTGAGGTGGCTGTCACAACATCAGAAAGTTCACTGAGGCTTACCTCTTTCTTCTATATGAAGGTTTCATTAGCTGATGTTTTAAATGTCAGCAATCCGTTGCTCTATTCTTAACAGAGGCTGAGTACATGACTGAAATGCAAGCTATGAAGAAAGCCATTTGGCTACACTGTTTTCTTAGTGAAATTGACTATTTTCATGATGACAATGTCATCATCATTTGAGCTGACAACAACAGAGCTATGAACCTAGCTAGAAACCCTGAGTTTCATGCTCATATCAAGCACATTAACATACAATATTACTTTGTTTGTGAAGCTGTTGATTGTCACCTTGTTGACTTTGAATTTGTACCTACTGTCAAGCAAGCAGCAGATGGGCTTACTAAGGCTCTGTTTGCTGTCAAGTTTAGCTGTTTTCTTATTCAGTCAGGTCTTATATTTAATTAATGACCTGTCTTCAATGTGCATTCAAACCTTATCATTGTCAATCTTTTTCTTTGTCACCTTTTACATTCTCACTTTCTTACCTCACTGTTGTGACCTTCTTCACATTCTCATTATCTTGCTGTTAAGCTCACTTTTTAGTGAAATTGAAGGACTTTATACTGGCTAGTGAATGAATATTCAGGTCATCTAGAACTGAGAAAGAGTGTTGAAATAAGAAGGCTTTGCGGGGGATTTCAGTCCTATTCTGACCTAGCGCCGAAACTTGCCGTGTCACGTGACGCTGCTTAGTCAGCTCACACAAAAGTCATGCTGTTGATGCAGACTCTGCATTCTAGTTAAAATATATAAATTGAACAGTTGTTTCATAGAGGTCAATATATCAATGACTTGATGTCTTTCTGTTCAACAACATTTTAACTTTAACAATCTTTATAGTGACTTTTATTATAATATGTAAGAAAGATAATGTAAAGATTACATTGCAGCTTTATTTAAATATTTATTAATGAGTTAAAGTTAATTCACTATATGACTGCTTTTTTAACTAAATATAATATAAACTTAAAATATGAGTTTTAACTTTGCAATTCTTAAAACTTATAATAAAAGAATTATATATTCTATTAAATGTAAAGTGTTTTAGTATAAATATGCAGATTTATTTTTAAAATGTTATAATTGTGTCTTTCATCAACAAGTTACTTATTTATTAAGATCTTCTTTTATAATAGTTATAATCTTATAAACTGAGAATAATAATTATAATAATCTTTATAATAATTCTTGTTGAAGTATGCAGTTATTTTAATATAAAAGTTAAAGAATAAAATCTTTCATTAGTTTAAATCTGTAATTAATGTAGTCTAAATTCTTAAATCTAAACTAAGTACAAATTGATTTTATTAAAATCTTATAACTGTCATAATAACTGAATCAATTCTCTTTTAAAACTTATTAAACTTTTTTAAAGAAAGAAGATAAAGAATTATAATCTTAGTACTACGGTCTGCCTCACTAGGTTTAGCGAACACCTGGATCAGGCAAGGCGCATGTCACGGGGCCGGCGCCGCTCTTTACATTTAAGTCTTATAGCATATTACAATATTCTAAGCCATATTTACAGTGGCACTGCCTCCTAACAAGTATTATTATTATTGTAGATTCAGGGTCTCCTGAATACATCGTCTACTTAAGCAAGAAGGCTATTGAGTTGTTCTGCTAAAACAGTCTCAAACCGAAGCTGTCCTTGTTCGGACTTACTAACTTCAGCTATCTGGTCACATCCTGAAGGCATATCTTCATCCCATTCTGGGTATCCTGCTCTTCCCTTCATGTTCAACAAGACAGCCATTCGAAAGTGGTGTTTCAGAAGTGCTCGGCATGGTTGGTATTTCTCAGGAAACTCGGGATTCTGAAATATCGCAATGTCGTCTAATTCTGGATCATTAACAAAACAGCGCGTTTTGAAATCATTCTAATGAAAATTCGTTATTAGAAAGCCGATGTAAATCAATCTGATCAGAACTTACATCAGGATTAATTGCTAGACTATATGTGTCGAAATCCGCATGTACATCACTTCGTAGGAGGATTCCATTTTGTATTGAGTGTATCCCAGTCTCTCCGGAATATTCGTCATCGGTGATTTGTTGTTGCCACGAACCTGATCTCCACTGGAGATGTATTAGCTAAAAGTTCATCTTGAAATTTAAAAAGGGACCTTACTAAATCAAGATGAGCGACTGGGAATATATGAGCTGCATGAAGACCGGCGAAAAAGTCGTCGCCCCGTGGCATCCTAAGTGTGACCACACAGCGGCCGTCTCGGGTACGAACTCGATCGCGGAAGCTTTGGGTCTAAAAACAAATGTAACGTTAGGCCGTTCTCGTTCAGGTAGAAGGGTTTACTTACACGTGCATCAGCGGTCGACAAGGAGCGAGTAATTGAGCGGGGCACAGGATTCTCTGGATTGATAGGAATGTCGATAACGGAACCTAAAACTTGTTAATAGTCATAAACAAGACAAATAGATGCTGTATCTAGGATACTTTCCTTGAGGGTCGAGGAGAACGTAGAATCCAGGTTGAATAACATGGGTATTTGACTGCATATTGATCGCCGCACTATGTTGAGCCACAGGATCTTCGGGGTCTCCAGGTTCTAGACAGGGAAACGGTACGTAGTTTTCAAGAGGGAGTTGAAATACGATTTGCATCCATTCGGACATTTCAGCCCAGGTCAGCGACCCGTTCTGCCAAGTTCCGCCAATCTCGTCGTTACTGCCATTGACGAAATGAACATTGCGTTTGAATTTGAAGGGGCCGCGTTGTCGAGGCATTTCGGGCAATCTGAGATCTGAGGCGGGAAGGCAGATAGGAGATGGCAGATGGTAGATGGAAGATGGAAGATGGAAGATGGAAGATGGAAGATGGAAGATGGAAGATGGAAGATGTGTGGCGCAAGCGCCGTTAGCAGTAAGGCTGCGAGCGTCTAAACCCACCGAAACTCAACGGTCCTAACCGCTATAGCACTTAGGGTTAAACCCATCTTTGCCTCTTCAATGAGTCTCTCGGACTCTCTCCGCCTCTTTCTTATTAAACTGCATTCTTTTTTATGAAAGTGTGAATGTTAACATTTGCTGCGCGGCAAGTATACAAGGTGTTTGGCCTTTGGGATAAGGGTCCTTACCTTAAGGATGGACAAATTCGAGTACGTGTGATCTACTTCCGTATCTTACGAAGCGTAGTTGTGTTACGCGCCCGAAGAGTTTTGGAGCTAGTGACTAGCTTGAAAATTATCGAAGTCTTGATCTCAAGTGCCAGCTCCCTTACGAAAAACATCACGAACACTACAATCCCGTGTTCCTTCCCACCAATCCAGACCACTCTTCACTCCCCGTGTCTAGAGCAATATGTAAGTAATCACATCTAGCATTACCTTTGCGTAAGCTAATCTTACTCGTTAAGGTATTGCCTCCGCCGCGCCGCGTTCCGCATCCTCTCTTCATCATCCTCATCAATCGTCTCTAAGCCTCGCGCAATCACTACCATCTCTCCATCAGTTCTTCGAATTAGCCGCCAATCATTTGGCATAACACTACAGAAGCGTTTAGCAAGCGACGATGTAACTACAGCTGAGCCAGAGGCTGAAGGCGCAACTCCAGCAGAAACGTCCTCTCACTCAATTGCCGCATCATCTAACCCTGATTCTTCCAACCCAACAAAGGCAGAGACACCTGCTTCCGCAGATCAAGAGGATCGTTCAACCATCGCAGCCGCTATTTCTTCCGTTACCGACACGGTTTCCACACAGGCGTCCAATGCCGCTGAGTCTGTTGCCGAGTCAACTGGGTCTGCCCGGCAGTCACTTACAGATGCCGCAGAGGGTGTTGCCGCTCAGGCCGGCTTAGGCTCTGCACGGAGGGATCAAGATCAGCGCGGGGGAGGATTTAGAGAGCGCGGTAGAGGCCCCAGTGCAAGCCTGGCAGAGCCAACCAAGTCTATCTACGTTGGGAATCTGTACTTTGATATCACTGAGGAGGATCTAAAAAGAGAGATGGAGAGATTTGGGACAGTGCTGAGCGTTAAGATTATCTATGATGGAAGAGGACTCAGCAAAGGGTAGGCACTTTTTTTTGGCTCCCTTACAGCTACTCTAGGTCAATACTAAAGCTAACTCATCCTTGCACTAGGTTTGGTTATGTAGAGTTCGACAACGTTGATCAGTGCGCACAAGCGATTGAGGGCCTTGACCAACAGGTCTTCGAAGGCCGCAGATTGACAGTGCAGTACTCCATCAAGAAGGGAGCACGGCCACAGCGAACTTCCGGAGACACCGGAGCCAGCAACGCCCCTACCAAGACACTGTTCATCGGTAATATGTCTTTCGAGATGTCCGATAAAGATCTCAATGAACTGTTCAGAGAAATCCACAACGTTATTGATGTCAGAGTCGCTATCGATCGGAAAACTGGACAGCCCAGAGGATTCGCTCATGCTGAATTCATCGATGTTACGAGTGCGCAGAAGGCTTATGACCTGTTGAATAACAAGGAAGTGTACGGGAGGAAGCTGAGAATCGATTACAGCAGCCCGTCGCTGACACCCAGGAGAATGCCGGATCAGCCCCCTACTACAGGTAGGGGAGGAATGGGTCCTTGAACGGATATTATCGCAAGATAGGACCGAGAATGTTATGGTTTCTTCGGTGTTCTCTCGTGGATATAGTCTGATTCCGTCCGGATTGCTCTTGCTCGCAACTGTTGGCAAAATCACCCGCTTCTTCCGTGTCTTTACCTTTCGTATAGGGTCTCTATACGATGTGTATAATAATATCCAGGGGGTCTCAAAATAGAAGCCCTTTTCAACTCTGCATCCTCTTTCCATAGGCTCGAGTTCTTGTCGTAATTTTCAAGTGATTCACGTGATGTCATAGAACGAACACCTCGGAACTTGAGCAATAATGCGAGCCGAAGTTGAACAATCTTGCCGGCCGAAGATCAACGAACCCCACAACTATCACCATCATACCTTGTTGGGAAAAATCAGCGTAGCATTCGTGCCTCCTTGATTGATCTCCAGCTTCTCAGTGTACCATATAGCACCGCCACCTCTGTTGTTTACCGACCGAGAGCTGCTATGTCATTCCTCGGTGGCGCCGAGTGTTCCACGGCCGGCAATCCCCTCACGCAATTCACAAAACACGTACAAGATGACAAGTCCTTGCAAAGAGACCGCCTCGTTGGTAGAGGTCCGGGAGGTGTACAGGAAGGCATGAGGAGTCAAGGCATGGTCGGAGGGCAGGACAATGTAAGCGCCGCCAAACTGCACCGCAGGATCGAGCTTAGTTGCGGCGTCATACGAACGATACTGGTATCAGAATCTGTCATGCAGGTCACAGTGCTAAGCGTTGGGTCTATAGATGATGGATGACTTCTTACAACAAACCGGCCAGATACCACACGCTCCTTTGCAACCCTTCGCGATGGAACAGATGCGCCGAGAACTTGAAAACTATAAGACTATACCTCAGAGATCTGGTTCACCTGGCTGGCCAGCAGAGTTTGACCCTTCGGAACAGGCGCGGATGGAGGCCGCCTTTCAAGCACCAAAACATGGAGGATTTGCCCCGAGCGGCTTTACTCCACAAGAGTTCCAGCGTTTCCAGCAACTGGAGAGAAACGGGACGCAGAGGACGGCCAGCCCAATATCGAGTACACATAGTACTATGAACGGTTATCAGAGACCGATGGGCATGGGATACGGCATGAACATGGGTATGAGTGGCATGGGAATGATGGGTTCCTACACTCCCATGAGCATGCAAAGACCATCAGACCCTATGACAGAAAGTAAGGGTAAAGGGCGAATGGTGGAACTTGATGATAGAAACTGGGAAGAACAATTCGCAGAAATTGATGCCGTAGGGCAACACGAACTAGACGCAGAAACAAATGCGGCTATGGAGGCAGAGCTTAACGATATGGATAGGTCAGTCTTTTCCGAGACCAATGAGTTCGGCGACTTTGAAAGTATATGGAGGGGCATAGAGGCTGAGATGAAAGCTGCTAGGCAAATGGTCGATGACGATCACTTAGGTTTGAGCGAAGGCATGCACATGGGAGATTTCGATCAATGGGACGGATTTGATGGACTTAATACACACGGCGGCTTTCGAGATCCGCAGCTAGGCGACTACCTTTTCGAAGAAGAGAACGTTTTCCGCGCTGTTGGCGACCCGTTTGGTGAAGGTATCCGTATCATGGAGGAAGGCGGTAACCTCTCACTTGCCGCCCTCGCTTTCGAAGCCGCTGTACAGAAGGATCCTCAACATATAGAAGCCTGGACGATGCTAGGCTCCGCGCAAGCACAGAACGAGAAAGAGTCACCCGCCATACGCGCCCTTGAGCAAGCCCTAAAACTGGACCCCTCCAACCTAGACGCACTGATGGGTCTGGCAGTCTCCTACACAAACGAAGGTTACGACTCGACAGCATACCGAACACTAGAGCGCTGGCTCGCCACCAGATACCCCCAAATCATAGACGAATCCGCCCTCTCCTCCGAGGCAGACGTCGGTTTTACAGACCGCCACCAACTCCACGAAAAGGTTACAAACCTCTTCATTCAAGCCGCGCAACTCTCCCCTGACGGCGAACACATGGATCCCGACGTCCAAGTCGGTCTCGGCGTGCTGTTCTACGGTGACGAGGAATACGCAAAGGCAGTCGATTGCTTCGAGTCCGCACTCGCATCCACAGAGTCCGGCACCAGCAACCAGCGTCAACAAGTCCATCTGCTGTGGAACAGACTGGGCGCTACACTTGCGAATTCGGGGCGTAGCGAAGAAGCTATCGCGGCGTACGAGAAGGCGCTAACGCTTAACCCGAACTTCGTCCGCGCGCGGTACAATCTTGGTGTCTCGTGCATCAATATCGGGTGCTATGAAGAAGCAGCACAGCATCTCCTAGGTGCTCTGGCGATGCATAAAGTCGTTGAGAAGGAAGGGAGGGAGAGAGCGAGAGAGGTTGTCGGGGAGGGCGTGGATGAGGCGGAGTTGGAGAGGATGATGCATCAGAATCAGAGTACGAATCTGTACGATACGCTGAGGAGGGTGTTTAGTCAGATGGGGAGGAGGGATTTGAGCGAAGCGGTTATGGCGGGCATGGATGTGGATGTTTTTAGGGGAGAATTTGATTTCTGAGTGGTAACTAGCGGCGCATATATGGGAATATTGACCATTGAGGTGTAAGATGTCTCGTTCATAAGAGTAGAAGTAATACATAGCGGAGGCTTTATTGACATATATGCAATTTCCTCATCTTGGAGATCCAAGGCTCGATCGAAAGCACTCGGATAGCTCATACATTGTCCCATGCAGTAATAGTACTTACCTTAGGGAGAAACGGGGAGAACGTAGCAGGTTCAAGCAAGAAATCCACACCAAGTATGAAACGCATACCCGGAAGACCATCTAAGTGTCCTTTCTTCCTTTGATTAGAGCCAAGATGTCTCTTATGACATGGGCATGTCCGTCCATACCTTCGAAGTAAAGCCTTCCCTGCCGCAATGGTTTGGCGTGCGGAAGAAGTGCGTTGACAGACATCGATATCCCACGGGTGTAGCATAAATTCGCATATCTGCGTAGCCTACAAAGTCCGGCCAATAAGATTGTCCCTGACGCTCCTCGAACGCTGAGGAAAGCTCTCGATCCGTATGCAAACGAAAAGACAAGCCCATTGCTGCGATGGAGCGAAATCAAAAGGGGTATCATAACTCCCACGCCATTCATCAACCCAAAAACAGCCCTTCCTCCTCAAAGCCCCCGCAAATTCCGCTGTCTCAAAACCCAATCGACCGTCCTACCCATCTCATCCTCTAGAGACACGGTCTCTTCCAAAGTTTGTTTTCTTTCTACAGATCCTCGAAACTCGGACTCTAAACACTCCAAACATGAAACCATCCCCTCCTTACCCCTCTCCACACAGCACTGACTGCACACCCTCTTCGTCTGTCCGCATAGTAGTCCCTCGCATTGCCGCAAACAGATATAGCAGGTTCGTGAGCCACAGTTGGCGCAGTCAGCGTAGGAGTCTAGTAAGTGCTTGGTGGTCGGGCGGCGGTGGCAGATGTGGCAGGGTGCTAGGAGCAGCAAGGTTGACTTAGGGGAGGGCGGCGATCGTCCAAGAGAAGTTGATTCGGTGGAAGATAACTTGGGGGACTTTGAGAGGCGGGGAAGCTTGAGGCGGGCTTGGCCGACGGGACGGAGATAGGGCGAGGATTTGGAGGCTGTCATTAGGTGGGGATGAGTGGTGTTGCGTGTGTCCACAGGCGGAGTGGAGAGGAAGGTTGAGAACATGTGAGGGGTTGGGTGCGAGGATGAGAGGGTCGCCATGGTCATGTCAGAAGGCCATGGTGAGCTGTGGCAGAGATGAGTATGAGGATATTGTGAAGGTCGTTCTTAAGCATACCCTTGGAGCTTCCAGTCTTCTTCCGCGGTGTGCAAGATCTTCCTCTTTCTTGAGACTGGTGCTAGAGTACTCCGTGGCATCGCCGTGGTCGTGGTCGGATCTGTCGTGAGGAACGTTGTGGATGAGTGGAAGATGACTTGATCAGCTCGATGCTCGCTCGCTGGTATGTACATGATTGCAAGCTGCTCAGAGACTATCTACAGCATTGTGGAATTGTCAAGAAGGTCGTCGAGGTCCGAAGACTCTCTGTGAACCTGAGCGGAGGTCTCTGCGTAGTGGGTTGGAGATGATTCGACTGTCAGACAACACGTCAAGAATGTCTGTAAGTTACAGGTAAAGTCCGCGCTTAAGACGTGCAGGGGTAGGCCGGGAACTTCTATACTACCCCCAAGCTAAAATATATGACAATACCCTACTTACTAAGCAGTCCTATGCATTTGATGCATAACTCCTATTATTAGAATCAAAACAAAGCTAATTCACATGTCTAGGTGTCCTGTTTTCCTGACACATCTGTCCTGTCATTCTTTTATTCTTTTACACCTTGCTGTTGTCTTTACACCTTGCTGTTTCTTATGAATACTATTCACAACTTTTCCTCAGTTATTGAGGTCTTTCAACAATGTTTATTTGCTTTGAAGAAAGTTCTCAGCCTTTCAAAGACTGAGTGGGACATCTTCTGACCCTATGTCAACAATATATGAACAAAGAAGAAGGCAAATACTGTGAAGAAAAGACAGACAGCATATTACCTTTGTTGACTTCACTTCAAAAAGAATTGAGAATCTGAGAAGAAGACTGCTGCTTAACAACAGCAACAGAAGTTCTTTCAGACAGCAATTAGCTGTGAAATGAAGATGCAGATAGTGTTTTGAAGAGAAAAGAATATAGTGAAAGTGAAAAGACTGAGTGACTGTCAACAACACTGTCATTTCTTAAAGAACTCAGACTGAATCAAATGAAATTCTGTTTGTTATTTCCTTGCTATCAGCAAGGTAGTCAAGGGCTATACAGTCACTGCTGTCTTAAGAAATCTGTCAGCAGTTGATCATTTAAAGAAGCAATTACTATTGAAGAAGACAGAAAGTCATTGATTAAGCCTGAAGAACTGTCACAATGCTGAGGCTGCTTATCAGAAACAGAATTCTGATACTTGTTACAACCATGCCCAGTTAAAACTAACAGAATGAGTCAAATGTAAGAACTGTGTAGTCTCTGACATGAGATGATGAGTTGAGTGTCAACTTGACCATGAGAGTGTTGAGTTGACCCTTAACAGATTGAGTCAATTCTTTGAGAATTGACCCTCTTTCTATATAGAAAGGATTGTTTCCCTTATGGAAACGATCATGTTCAACTCAATACAAGTTATCAACTACTGGTTTATTCTACACTGCACACTGAGATTCTTATATCAACAAGCACAAACCTTTAGTTCTTATATCTGAGGCATCTTATATCAGAACGTAACACTTTGAACACTCTTACAATATAAGAATGACAACCAGTGTGCAGAAGTCAGCTTTGACAAGTCAAGTCAATCTTCAAGGCCTTCAGCAAACAATTGATGTACTCAAGGTACCAGCACTCAATGCATTCACAGACAAGAGAGGGAAGCTGCAAGCCTTCTTGATCAAGCTTGAGTTGTATATTGAATTCAACCAGGCAAAGTTCAGGTTCAAGATGAACAAAGGTCTGTTTACTGTATCATATCTCAAGAATGCAGCATTTGATTGAGTTGACCTCAAACTGCATGAGTTCTTTGACAAAACATCAAAGAAATAAATGAACAATAAGAAATTCATATTCAGCAACTACAAGAAGTTCAAGAATGAGCTTCAGAGAACCTTCAGAGTAGTTGATGAGAAACAAGCAGCAGAAAGATGACTTCACATTTTAAAAATGAATAAGTCAGCAGTCAAGTATGCGGCAGAGTTTCAGTGAATTGCGGCCCTAACAGATTGAGATGATGACACTTTAGTATCACAATACTACTGAGAACTCAATGAGACTATTAAGAATGAAATAGTCAAGATGAATTGACCTGAAGAGCTTCAGAATATGATCAATATCTTCATCAACATCAACAGTCATCAATGAAAACAACGAATGAAGCGTACAGAACACTACACATCAAAGATGTGAAGAAGACATTATACTCTCAGAAGAGGTGACCCTATGAACCTTGACGCAATTGAGAAGCACTGTGAGCAGCAATCATGAGTGAAGCAAGAATGGTGCATGAGCAAGCCCTATAAGCCTCAACTCTGATGAGCAGAGACTCACAAATGTTACAACTGTGAAAAACTCAAACACTTTGCAATAACCTGCAAGAAACCTCAACAAAAGAGAAAAGAAGTTGCAGCAACAAATACACACATAGTGCATGACGCCCTGAGCTGAACAGTCTGCTATGACAACATGTGCTGAACACATATGAGCAGCAAAGACAAAGTCAAATGATACTCACAGAAACTCAAGAAGAAATGAAACAGTTACAACACAACAGATTGATCAAAGAGATTAGCTATTTTAAAGAAAGCTGAGATCAAAGAAATCAATACTCACAGAACTCAGGTAGAAGAAGACTACAGTGATAGCATCTGAATAGCCCTGAATTTGAACACAAACTCAAAAGATGTCAACAACTGAGAAGTCAACATGAGACTCAAAACAAGATATAAGCACCCTGAGAATCAGTGCTGAGAGATGCGTCAACAACTGCTAGAAAAACAGCAAAAAGAGCTCAAGAAGAGAGTCAATAACCTTAAAAAGCAACAAAAAGAAATGAAAGAAGCAAGAACATGCTTAAAACTCAATAAGTTGATGAAAGACGTACAAACAGCAACCAACTCAGTATCAAAACAACTTGTGTGAAAAATCAAGAGCCACAAAATCAAAATTCATTTACTCACAGAGTACCCAACATCAGGTGATGGTTGTTGAACCTTTTCAGAAGGCTACATGCCACCTAAGTTTCTGAATAGAGTGAAAGCACTTCAGAATCAAGTTCAGTGAGAATATGATCAGTACAAACTGCGCCTACACTCAGAACAGTATATTGAGAAAGGCAGCAAGAAATACATACAACTGATTGTACAAGAGGTAGAGCCTGAATGATTTCAGAACCTCTGAAGAAGAGCAAGCAACACAGTACAGTCAAAAAACTGCAAGCTTTCTCAAAGAGACTAAGGAACAAGAAGCTTTTAATGTCTCAGAAGAACAGCAAAGATCATAAGATATGAATTGACATTCAGGTTGAACAAAATAGAATTCTTCAAGCAATGGTAGACTCAAAAGCAATCAACAACTATATTTTGCAGCAAGCAATAAGAGTGCTAAAATTAACACTGCAGCAAGCACTGAAGCCTATGCAGGTATATATGGTCAATGAAGAATCTGAATGAATAACGGACCAGGTTCACATTGAAGCCACTATACTAGAAAATCCACAAGAGTTGACATTTGATGTCCTCAATTCAATCAAGTATAATGTCATACTAGAAATGCCCTGATTACGCAAAAAGAACTCAAGAATTGATTGAATCAGCAAAGAGTTATACATCACAGTAGATGTGTATGAGATCCTCAAACAATTGAAAATGAGCTTATCAGAGCATAAGTCATGAGATCACAAGATACTGCTATTGAATGACAAGCAGTCAAAGTGAATGTCACTATACTCAATGAGTGAAGATCAACTCAAGAAAGTTAAAACTTATCTTGACAAGAATCTCAAAAGAGGATTCATCAGACCATCAAAGTCATTGACAGAATACTCAATTCTGTTTGTATCAAAAAAGAATGACACAAAGTGACTATGTGTCAACTACAGACAACTCAACAAGATAACTAAACAAAACAGTTATTCCTTATCATTAATCAGAGAGTTGCAAGACCAATTAGGCAGAGTCAAGTGGTTCACAAGTCTAGACTTGAAAGAAGTCTACTACTGAGTACAAATGAAGAAAGGCAAGAAATGAAAAACGGTGTTCTGAACAAGATACAGACACTACAAATACACTGTTATGCTGTTTGAGCTCAAGAACACCCCTGTCACCTTTCAAAGGTTAATCAATGACACATTGAGAGAATATCTCAATGATTTTGCAATCACATACCTTGATGACATTCTGATATATTCAGATGACCTTGAGATGCACCGCAGCCATGTGTACAAGATACTGAGAAAGCTCAGTGAAAGGGTTTTGTATGTGAAGAAGTCAAAAAGCAAGTTTGAAGCAAAGGAAATCAAATTCCTTGATTATGTAATTTGACCTGAGCAAATCAAGAAAGACTCAAAGAAAACAGACACAGTCAGAAACTGGCCTCCGTCAAAATGAGTCAAGAAAGTACAAGTCTTTCTGAGATTGATGAACTACTATTGAAAATTTGTACTTAATTATGCAAAGATTGCAGAACCCCTCACACAACTAACACACAAGAACAAGAAATGACATTGAGATAGAGAACAGAAGAATGTGTTTCACACATTAAAGAAAAGTCTTAACAGAACAGCACACCTGAGAATACTCAATTCAACATGTGAGAAGATACTGAAAACCAACGCATCAAATTTTGCAGTAGGTGCATGCTTATACCAGATTGAAGATGGGCAACAGAGATTCATAGCATATCAATCTAAAAAACTGTCAGAACTTGAGAAAAGATATGAGGTTCACAACAAAGAACTTCTTGTGATAGTGAAAGCACTGCAAGATTGAAGGCCTTACCTTGCAGGTACTGAGAAGCCTATTCA
>JAABUP010006694.1_pt1 | contig 16133 bp, 17 predicted proteins | sample 5559201 | NCBI WGS metagenome assembly JAABUP01 (sample SAMN10711887, study PRJNA513373) | rock metagenome | isolation source: Antarctica rocks | place: Antarctica
AGGCGCTGCCGATCACGGACGTGTCGCTGGCGGAGATCGAGGCCGCTGGCACCGGTGAGGGTGTGTGCGTGGGACGGCCGCTGCCCGGGGTGGACGTGCGGTTGAGCCCGCTCGGGCCGCTGGGCGTCGCCGACGGTGAGCTCACCGGTGACACCGGGGTCACCGGTGAGATCTGCGTGCGCGCCGAGCACGTCAAGGACCGCTACGACGCGCTGTGGGCCACCGAGCGGGCCAGCTCCCGCAACCCCGGCTGGCACCGCACCGGCGACGTCGGACACCTCGACGGGCAGGGCCGGTTGTGGGTGCAGGGGCGCACCGTGCACGTGTTGGCCACGGCCGCCGGTGTGCTGACCCCGGTCGGCGTCGAGCAGCGGGTCGAGGCGCTGGCCGGGGTGAGTTCGGCCGCGGTGGTCGGGGTCGGCCCGGCGGGCACCCAGCAGGTTGCGGTGGTGGTGGCGGGTGCGGCGGCGGCGGCGGCCTCCGCAGCCCCCCTCGCCGACGCCCCGCTCACTGACGCGGTGCGCGGGGTGGCCGGGGTGCCGGTGGCTGCGGTGCTGGTCCGCAAGGACCTCCCCGTGGACATCCGGCACAACTCCAAGATCGACCGGCTGGCCGTGGCCGCGTGGGCGTCGCGGGTACTGGCCGGGGGCCGGGCGTGAGCGACGCCGGATGAAGGTGCTGGTCACCGGGGCCAGCGGCATGCTCGGCCGGGGGGTGGCCCGGGCGCTGCTGGCGCGCGGTGACGACGTGACGGTGCTGCAGCGGCGCCCGTCGGGGGTGGACTGCCGCGAGGTGCTGGGCGACGTGGCCGAACCCGGTGTGGTGCTGGGCGCGGCCGCCGGAGCCGACGCCGTGGTGCACCTGGCCGCGAAGGTCGACGTGGTGGGTCGGTGGGCGGAGTACGTCCACGCCAACGTCGTGGGAACCCGGGCCGTGGTGGACGCCTGCCGGGGTGCCGGCGTGGGCCGCCTGGTCAACGTAAGTTCGCCGTCGGTGGCGCACGCGGGCCGGTCACTGGTCGGAGCGGGAGCCGGCCCGGCCGACCCCGAGCGCGCCCGGGGCTCCTACGCGCGGTCGAAGGCGCTCGCGGAGCAGGCTGCGCTGGCCGCGAACTCATCCCAGCTGGGCGTCCTCAGCGTTCGGCCGCACCTGGTGTGGGGACCCGGTGACACCCAGCTGGTGGGTCGGATCATCGACCGCGCCCGCGCGGGACGGCTGCCGCTGATCGCCAGCGGTGCCGCGCTCATCGACACAACCTACGTCGACAACGCCGTCGATGCGCTGGTCGCCGCAGTGGACGTCTGCTCGACCGACGGCGTCCACGGTGCGGCCCTGGTGGTGAGCAACGGTGAACCCCGGCCGGTGGGGGAGGTGCTGCGCCGGTTGTGTGCGGCCGCCGGGGTGCCGGCGCCGAGCCGCCGGGTGCCACTGGGGCTGGCGTTGGCCGCCGGTGCCGCCGCCGAGGGCGTGTGGAGCGTGCTCGACCGCCGCGACACCCCGCCGCTCACCCGTTTCCTGGCCGAGCAGCTGGCCACCGCGCACTGGTTCGACCAGCGACGCACCCGCGAAGCCTTGCGCTGGACGCCGCGGACAAGCCTGGCGCAGGGCTTCGCGGCACTGGCGGAGCACTACCGGACCCGGTGAGGTGGCTACTCCTCAACCCGCGAGAGCCCGCCTTCCGCGCGGTGGGACGTCGTGTGTCGACTGGGGCTCGCGGTGGGTGGGACGTCGTGTGCCGACTGCGGCTCAAAATGTACAACTTGACCACTCGTGCGCTCATCGCTCCTGGACAGCGTGGACCCCGCTGACCTGGCCCACCGCGGACGCCGCGGTAGGCCAGGGCACCCGGCGACGGGTGAGCAGGATCAGCCCGCCGGCCACCACCAACCCCGCGCCCAGCCACAGGACCAACCCGAGTTCGCCGCCGGTCCTGGCGAGCCCACCGGCACCCCCGGTCCTGGCGAGCCCACCGGCACTCCCAGCGCTGCCGCTCCCGGCGCCGACAAAACCGCCGGACGCCCCCGGGCCTGGCGCCCCCGGGCCTGACGCCCCCGGGACCGACCGCGCGGTCACCGTCAGCGGAATCGTCGCGGTGGTGGCACCGGGAGCGGCCACCAGGGTGAGGCGCTGGGGACCGGACAGGGTGGCCGGGACGATGACCCTGACGTCCGCGGTACCGGATTGTGTGGTTCCGGTTCCCAGGGTGCCCGCGACGACCGGGAAGCTTCCCAGGGCCTGGCCGCCAATGCTGGCCGCGACCGTCGTCGCACGGTCTGGGGGCGTGAGATGATGGACGCCATGCAGGTCACCGCCACTGCACCCACTCGGCCCGTCGTCGACGTCCGTCGCTCCGGTGACCGCGCCGCCACGCGGATCTCGTGGTTGGACTCCCGCCACAGCTTCTCGTTCGGGCACCACTACGACCCGGCGAACACCCATCACGGGCTGCTCCTGGTCAACAACGACGACGTGGTGAGCGCGGGTTCCGGCTTCGAGACGCACCCGCACCGCGACATGGAGATCGTCACCTGGGTGCTGCAAGGGTCGCTGGTGCACCAGGACTCCACCGGCCACAGTGGACTGATCTACCCGGGCCTTGCGCAGCGGATGAGCGCGGGCACCGGAATCCTGCACTCGGAGAAGAACGACTCCTGGCGGTTGCAGGGCACCGCGCACACCGAGCCCGTTCATTTCGTGCAGATGTGGGTGGTGCCGGACACCGACAGCGTCACCCCTGGCTACGAGCAACTGGAGATCGAGCACGACCTGCTCGCCGGTGGGCTGGTCACGGTCGCCTCCGGCATGCCCGCCCATGACGGCGCGTCCGCCATCCGCATCGCCAACCGCGACGCAGCGCTGCACGTCGCCCGGCTGCGGCCGAGCCAGAGCGTGCAGCTGCCCGATGCCCCCTGGCTGCACCTGTTCGTGGCCCGCGGCAGCGTCGAACTCGAGGGTGCGGGCCCACTCGCCGAGGGCGACTCCGTGCGCTGCACCGCCACCGGTGCTCAGCGGGTCACCGCCACGGAGGCCGCCGAGGTGCTGGTGTGGGAGATGCACTCCTGCCTGGACGGGTGACCGAGCGGCGCCCACCGGTCGAGTTGGCACCGGGCCAGGCGCGGACCACAGTGGGTGCACCGGTTCCCGTCGAGAAGGAGTGCACCCCGTGTCGAGTCTGAGCCAGCGCGAGCAGGACGTCCTCGCCGCCGTTCCCACCCTGCTGTGGATCGGTGGCGAGCAGGTCGAGGCCGAGGGCGGCAAGACCTTCCCCGTCACCGATCCCTCCACCGGGGACACGTTGGCGGAGGTGGCCGACGCCAGCCCCGCCGACGCCCGCAAGGCCATGGACGCCGCCGCAGCGGCCCAGCCCGAGTGGGGCAGCACGCCCGCGCGGCAGCGGGGTGAGCTGCTGCGGGCGGCCTGGGCGAAGGTGGTCGAACGCGCCGACGACCTGGCGCTGCTGATGACCCTGGAGATGGGCAAGGCACTCGCGGAGAGCAAGGCCGAGCTCACCTACGGCGCGGAGTTCCTGCGCTGGTTCGCCGAGGAGTCGGTGCGGATCAACGGCCGCTACACCCCATCGCCCGCCGGCACCGGGCGCATCCTGGTGACGAAGCAGCCGGTGGGGCCGTGCCTGGCCATCACGCCATGGAACTTCCCACTCGCGATGGGCACCCGCAAGATCGGCCCGGCCTTCGCCGCCGGGTGCACCATGATCGTCAAGCCCGCCGGGATGACCCCGCTGACCATGCTGGCATTGGCCGGGATCTTCGCCGAGGTGGGGCTGCCCGCGGGTGTGCTCGGCGTCCTGACCACCTCGAGGTCCAACGACGTGACGGAGCCGATCATCTCCGACCCCCGGTTGCGCAAACTCACCTTCACCGGGTCGACGAGCGTCGGCCAGGCCCTGGTGGAGAAGGCGGCGAAGGGGCTGTTGCGCACGTCCATGGAGCTCGGTGGCAACGCCCCGTTCGTCGTGTTCGACGACGCCGACATCGACGCGGCGGTGGACGGCGCGATGCTGGCCAAGATGCGCAACGGCGGGGAGGCGTGCACCGCGGCCAACCGGTTCCACGTGCACAACGGTGTCCGCGCGGAGTTCACCGACAAGCTGGTGGCTCGGATGTCGGCGCTGGCGCTGGGCCGCGGGTCCGAGGAGGGCACCGACGTGGGGCCGCTGATCAACCAGGCCCAGGTGGACACCTGCACCGAGCTGGTGGCCGACGCGGTGAGCAAGGGCGCGTCGGTGCTCACCGGCGGGTCCGCCCCCGACCGTGCCGGCACGTTCTTCACCCCGACCGTGCTGGCCGACGTGCCCGCCGACGCACGAATCCTCACCGAGGAGGTGTTCGGCCCGGTGGCCCCGATCGCCGGCTTCGACACCGAGGACGAGGGCATCGCCGCCGCCAACGACACCGAGTTCGGCCTGGCCGCCTACATCTACACCGCGGGCCTGGACCGGGCACTGCGGGTGGCGGAGCAGTTGGAGAGCGGCATCGTCGGGATCAACCGGGGGGTGGTCAGCGACGTCGCCGGGCCGTTCGGCGGCATCAAGGCCTCAGGCTTCGGCCGGGAGGGCGGCAGCGAGGGGATCGAGGAGTACCTGGAGGTCAAGTACATCGCGCTGACGGCGTAGCGACCGGGGAGCGGGCGGGCGGCGTCGTCCACCCTGCTCAGGAACTTCTCAGACCGGGCGTCCACACTGGGATGATGCGCATCCTCGTGGTGGACGACGACCGGGCGGTGCGGGAGTCGCTGCGCCGTTCCCTGTCGTTCAACTCCTACACCGTGGACCTGGCGGTGGACGGCTTCGACGCCCTGGCCAAGATCGCCGAAGACCGGCCCGACGCCCTGGTGCTCGACGTGATGATGCCCCGGGTCGACGGGTTGGAGGTGTGCCGACGGTTGCGGGGCAACGGCGACGACCTGCCCATCCTCGTGCTCACCGCGCGCGACTCGGTCTCCGAGCGGGTAGCCGGGCTGGACGCGGGCGCCGACGACTACCTGCCCAAGCCGTTTGCCCTCGAGGAGCTGCTGGCCCGGCTGCGCGCCCTGCTGCGGCGCGCCACCACCGCGGACAGCCCCGACTCCGCCGCGATGCAGTTCCTCGACCTCTGCATGGACCCGGTCACCCGCGAGGTGACCAGAGGCACCCGCCCGATCAGCCTGACCCGCACGGAGTTCTCCCTGCTGGAGATGCTCATGGCCAACCCCCGGCGGGTGCTCACGCGCAGTCGCATCCTCGAGGACGTGTGGGGCTACGACTTCCCCACCTCGGGCAACGCGCTGGAGGTCTACATCGGCTACCTCCGCCGCAAGACCGAGGCGGAGGGCGAGCCGCGGCTGATCCACACGGTGCGCGGAGTCGGCTACGTGCTCCGCGAGACAGCGCCCTGAATGTCGGCGGAAATGAGACACCCGCAGTGAACACCCAGGCGCGCCCCGAGCGACCGGCGACCCGCGGCCCTGACCCCAGCGACCCGCCCACCGACGAGATCCCGGTGCAGTCCGCGCCGCTGCCGATGCGGGCGCCGATACCGCTGACCAGGAGCGTGTCGTTGCGCGGACGGGTGACGGCGATGGCCGCCATCGTGGTGGGGGTGGCCGTGGCGTTCATGTCGGCCGCGGCATACCTGGTGGTGCAGAGCGCGCTGTACACCGAGGTCGACACCCAGCTGGAGGGCCGAGCCGCCACCCTGCTGAACAACTCGAACGCCCTGCAGGTGGCCGACGCCCGCACCGCGCTGGCCCTGTCGTCGCTGTTCTCCAGCGATCTGCGGGTGGCGGTCACCACCCCCAAGGGGTTGGTGTCGGTCCAGGACCAGGCCCCGCCGATCGGCGACGCGGAGCTCGCCGTGACCCGCGGGACGAGCCCGATGTCGTTGCGCACCGTCGACGACTTCCGGGTGTTGGCCCAGCACGCTGGCGACGGCACCACGGTGGTGCTCGCCCAGTCGCTGGCGCCCACCCGGCAGGTGCTCAACCGGTTGGGGGTGGTGCTGCTGCTCGTCGGCGCCGGTGGGATCCTGTTGGCGGCGGCGGCAGGGACCGCGGTAGGACGGGCGGGGCTGCGGCCAGTGGCGCGCCTCACCGCGGCCGCGGAACGGGTGGCGGCCACCGAAGACCTCACGCCCATCACCGTCACCGGAGACGACGAGCTGGCGCGGCTGACCCAGAGCTTCAACCGCATGCTGCGTGCCGTTGGTGAGTCGCGGGAGCGGCAACGGCGTCTCGTCGCCGACGCCGGGCACGAGCTGCGCACCCCGCTGACCTCGCTGCGCACCAACATGGAGCTGCTCGCCGCAGCCAACCGCCCTGGCGCACCCGCGCTGGGGGAGACCGACCGCGCCGAGCTGCTCAGCGACGTCGGCGCCCAGATCGAGGAGTTGTCGACCCTCGTCGGCGACCTCGTCGAGCTGGCCAGGGAGGACGCACCCGTCGCCGCGCAGGAGCCGCTGGAGCTCGGCGAGTTGGTGGGGCGTGCGCTGGACCGCGCACGCCGGCGACGCTCGGAGATCGAGTTCGTGGCCGAGCTGCAGCCGTGGACGGTGCTGGGCGACTCGGCGGGCTTGGAGCGGGCGGTGCTCAACGTGTTGGACAACGCGGCGAAGTGGAGCCCGGCCGGGGAGCAGGTTCAGGTGCAGCTGCGTCAGGTCGACGCTGCGCACGCCGAGCTGACGGTGGCCGACGCCGGCGCAGGCATCGGCGAGGCCGACCGTGCGCTGGTGTTCGAGCGCTTCTACCGCGCCACGTCCTCGCGTTCGATGCCCGGCTCCGGGCTGGGGCTGGCCATCGTCAAGCAGGTCGTGGCGAAACACGGTGGAGCGGTGCGCGCCGAGGTCTCCGATCGCGGTGGCGCGCTCATCCGGCTGCGGCTGCCAGGAACCACGGCCTGACGCAGCAGATCCACGGTGGACGTACAGCCGGATCTCAGGCGAATCTCAGTCCGACGCTGCACAGTATGGCTATGAACGAGAGCAGCGAGCGGTTCCCCGAACCCGGCGCAGGCGCCAGCAGCACGAGCGGCAACGCCGGGCACCCCAGCGATCATGACGCCGAGCCGACCACCGGACCGATCCCGGTGCAGTCCGGCGGCCAGCCCGGCACCGGCCAGCCCGGCACGGGCCAGTCCGGCACGGGTCAGTCCGGCGAGTCGGGGGTGTGGTGGCACCAGCAGCCCACCCAACCCCAGCCCACCCAGTCTGGCGGCTGGCCGGCGTCGTCATACCCCCCGTATTCGTCCGGGTCGAACAATCCGTGGTCGCAGCCACAGCACGGTGGGGGTAGCGCCTATGGCACGCCATTGGGCACCACGGCCCTGGCCGAGCGGCCGCGCAAGTCCGGGCGCGGCAAGATCGCCGCCGGGGCGTTGGCCCTGGTGCTGGCGGCCGGGGGCGTCGGCGGCGGCGTGGCGACGGTGCTCAACAGCGGCAACGGCAACCCGGTGGTCAGCTCGCTGTCGCAGACGGCGAGCGGGCAGAGCGTCGCCAAGGCTCCGGACGGCTCCGTCCAGCAGGTGGCGGCCAAGGTGCTGCCCAGCGTCGTGCAGATCCAGGTCGTCGTCGGGGGCCAGGGCGGCGAAGGCTCCGGGGTGATCCTGTCCTCGGACGGGTTGATCCTCACCAACAACCATGTGGTGCAGGCCGCCGCCGGTGCCCGCTCGGGAGCCATCATGGTGGCCTTCAACGACGGCAGCACCGCCACGGCCACCATCGTGGGCCGTGACCCCTCCTCCGACATCGCTGTGATCAAGGTCGCCGGCAAGACCGGCCTCACGCCGATCGCGTTGGGCAGCTCCAGTTCACTGGCGGTCGGTCAGAACGTGGTGGCCATCGGCTCGCCGCTCGGCCTGGCCGGCACGGTCACCTCCGGGATCGTCAGCTCGCTGAACCGTCCCGTGCGGGCCAGCGGTGACACCACCTCGGCCGGCCAGTCCTCGGTGCTCGACGCGATCCAGACCGACGCGGCGATCAACCCCGGCAACTCCGGCGGCGCCCTGGTGAACATGAACGGTGAGCTCATCGGCATCAACTCGGCCATCGCCTCGCTCGGGGCCAGCAGCCCCGGCAGCCAGTCCGGCTCCATCGGGTTGGGGTTCGCCATCCCGATCGACCAGGCGCGTCGGGTAGCCCAGGAGCTGATCAAGAACGGGGTGGCCACCCAGGCGGTGCTCGGCATCAGCGTCACCAACACCCCGGCAGGCACCAGGGGTGCCACCGTGGGCGATGTCACCCCCCAAGGCGCGGCGGGCAAGGCCGGGATCACCACCGGCAGCGTCATCACGAAGATCGACAATCGGATCATCGAGGGTGGGGACTCGCTCGTAGCCGCGGTCCGCTCCCACGCCCCCGGTGACAAGGTCACCCTGACGATCACCGATCAGGGTGGCGCAACCAAGACCGTGGAGGTCACGCTCGGCAGTCAGACCGTGGGCGGCCGGTGAACACCGGACCGTCGGCGCGGGGCCCGGTCACGCTCAGCGTGGTCGGGCCCGGTGCGCAGCCCATGGCGGACGACCCGGACACCGCTGCCCTTAGGGTTGCGGTCATGGACCTGTCACCCCCGCAGCTCGGCCGCGCGCTCGTGGTGATCGTGGACGACCGCACCGCGCGGCAGAGTCACCCGGACTCCAACGGTCCGCTGGTGGCCGAGTTGCTCGGGGAGGTGGGCTTCCACGTCGACGCGACGGTCGCGGTGGCGGCCGACCCGGTGGAGATCCGTAACGCGTTGAACACGGCGGTGATCGGTGGGGTCGACCTGGTGGTGACGGTGGGTGGCACCGGTGTGTCGCCGCGCGATGTCACCCCGGACGCGACATCGGGCGTGCTCGACCGCATTGTGCCGGGTATCGCGGAGGCGCTGCGCTCGTCCGGGCTGGCGGCGGGGGCGGTCGACGCCGGCCTGTCCCGTGGGTTGGTGGGGGTATCGGGTAGCACGCTCGTGGTGAACCTGGCGTCGTCGCGGGCGGCGGTGCGCGATGGCATGGCCACGCTGACGCCGCTGGTCGTGCACGTCATCGAGGAACTCTCCGGGCTCGACGAGCGCTGAGTGCCCGTGCGTCCGCCCGAGCCCGCGCAGCAGCGACGCCGCGCGCTCGACCGCGTGTTCGGCGAGGGGCGTACCGAGCCGCCGGACGACGAGCGCAGCGACCTCGAGCACGGGGCGAGTGCGGACGAGGACCTGCTGCGCGACGTTCCGCCGCACTACTGATTGCGGTCCGCGCCTGCCGGACCGGTATCGGCTCGGCCGGCTACCGGAAGGTCACGGTGACCGCGGATTCCAGGGACGCCGCCGCCACCGTCGCGGCGCCGTCCGGTGCGAGGCCCAGTAGCACAAGTCGCCCGCCCGAGGGGCGCTTGGCGTCACCCGGTTGCACAGCCAACACGACGGCGCCCTCCGCGAGTACCCGGACGTTGCCGGCTCGCTCACCGAGCGCCAACACGTTCACCCGGTCCCCGGGCCGCAGCAGGTCAGCGACGTCGGGGTCGGTCAGCCGCACCGGCACGGACGTCGCGTCAGCGGAGCCGGCGGCCAATGCGGCCAACGAAGGGCCGACCACTCGCACGTCGGTGAACGGTTCTCCGGCGCGGACCGCGCCAGCGACTGCCCGTCCGGTCACGTCGGACACCGCACCAACCGCTCCGTCCGGCAGCGAGCGGGACGCCATCGACACCACGCGCAGATCGGCCGCGACGAGGACGTGGCCGGGCGGCAGGTCACGCGCCGCGACCACGACGTCCCCGGTGGCGGTCGACGGGTCGCCCCGTACGGCCAGCACCGCGGCGAGCACCACCAGCAGCGCGGCCAGCGTCCTGCGGGCGTAGACGGTTCGCGCCCAGCCGGGCCGGGTGGCTCCGGACAGCCGCTCGCGCCACAGCGGCGACAAGGTTCGGGGGCGGGTGGTGCGGGGTGCGTCCTGCCCGGCGCGGTGGCGTCGGGCCGCTTGGGTGTTCGCGCTGCTCATCGGCTGTCCCCTCGTGCCCCGGTGGCGGAGCTTTGGAGGTGCTGACGCTAAGGCGGTGAGCAACGCGGGACAGGCCGGGGCGACCGGCCTGTGGATAACTTGGGCCGGTGTGGATGGTTGGCGTCAGTTCCGGGCTGCGGTGCGCGACGAGTTGGTCGACGCTGGTGCGGAGCCGGACTTCGGCGTGGGTTTGGGCGTGCTCTCCTTGGAGCCGCTCTCTTTGGAGCCGCTCTCCTTGGAGCCGCCATCTTTGGAGCCGCCGACCTTGGAGCCGCCGTCTTTGGAGTCGCCCTCCTTCGTGGAGCCACTCTCCTTGGGGCCGCCGTCCTTGGAGGCACCGTCGGAGTTGTTCTCGCTCTTGGCCCGCTCGGCGCCCGCGCGGCTGTCGTTACGGTAGAAACCACTGCCCTTGAATACGATGCCCACCGAGCTGAACACTTTGCGCAGGGCGCCGGAGCACACCGGGCACACGGTCAGCGAGTGGTCGGTGAACGCCTGCGTGATGTCGAAGCGGTTGTCGCACTCGGTGCAGGCGTAGGAGTAGGTGGGCACGAGGGTCCTCCGGGATGGCACTGCGGGATGGCACGGCTGGCACTCACCGATCCGGAGTGCCAGCTTCGATGATGCGCCAGCGCGCCCGTGCACGCAAACGCGAGCGCGCCCGCGTGCCTCGTCACCGCCCGCCGAGGCGCACCAGCCCCCTGATCGGCGTCAGTGCCCAACCCACCGCGACGTCGTGGGGGTCTGTGGGCAACGCGGCCATCACCTCGTCGTCGCGCACCACGGCCACCAGCCGTGCGCCGGGGGCCGCCAGGAGCAGGGTTCGGTCGTAGAACCCCGCGCCCCGGCCCAGGCGCACCCCGGCGCGGTCGACCGCCAGCGCGGGTAGCAGCACCAGCTCGGCCTGCGCCACCGTCGCCGGGTCCAGCACCGGGCCGCTCGGCTCACGCAGCCCGTTCGGCGCGTCGACCAACTCCGCCGCGCCGGCGAACTCCGCCCAGTGCAGTGCCGCCGGCTCCCGCGCGACCGGCAGCAGCACCCGCGCGCCGCTCGCGCGCAGCATCTCCAGCAGCTCCAGCGAGCCTGGCTCGGCACCGACCGGCACATACGCGCACGCCACCGTCCCCGCCACCCCCAGCTCGCGCGCGTGGGCGGCCAACGCGACGGCCTCGACCGCGCGGACCGCAGCCGGTACGGCCCGGCGCGCGGCCAGCAACCCGCTGCGCCACTGCTGCTTGGTCACCCGCTCGGGCACCTGGTTGGTCACCGGCACATCCTCACCCCGTCGCCGTCGCACCGTGGCACCGCTGCTCCCTCGTTAGGGTGGCCATCATGACCTCCGCGTTCCGCACCGCGATCGTCCCGGCCGCTGGGCTCGGCACCCGATTCCTGCCCGCCACCCGGTCCGTCGCCAAGGAGCTGCTGCCGGTGGTGGACACCCCGGGCATCGAGCTGGTGGCGGCGGAGGCCGCGGCGGCGGGCGCGGGCCGGCTGCTGATCGTCATCTCCGCGGGCAAGGAGGCGGTGGCTGAGCACTTCGTGGCCGACGCCGCGCTCGAGGCGACCCTGGCCGGTCGCGGCAAGGACAAGCTGCTCGCCAAGGTGCGGCGCGCATCAGGCCTGCTCGGCGAGGTGCGTCCGGTGTTGCAGGAGCAGCCGCTGGGCCTTGGGCACGCGGTGGGCTGCGCGGAGAACGCGCTCGACCCCGACGAGGACGCCGTCGCGGTGCTGCTGCCCGACGACCTGGTGACCACCGCCGAGGGCGCGCCCGGGGTGTTGGAGGCGATGTCCGCGGTGCGCACCCGCCACGGCGGCACGGTGCTCTGCGCAGTCGACGTCGCGCGCGAGGAGGTGTCGGCCTACGGGGTGTTCTCGGTGCTCGACTCCGACGACCCGGCCGACGGGCCCGACGTCCTGCGCGTCATCGGCATGGTCGAGAAGCCCTCCGCCGACGAGGCGCCGTCCACCTACGCCGCCGTCGGTCGATACCTGCTGGACCGGGCCGTGTTCGACGCGCTGCGCCGCATCACGCCCGGCGCGGGCGGCGAGCTGCAGCTCACCGACGCCATCGCGCTGCTCATCGCCGAGGGCCACCCCGTGCACGCGGTGGTGCACCACGGTGGGCGGCACGACCTGGGCAATCCGGGCGGCTACATCCGGGCGACGGTCGACTTCGCGCTGGCCGATCCCACCTACGGTCCGTCGCTGCGCACCTGGCTGGCCGAGCGCGTGCAGGCGGTGTGCCCGGCATGAGGTCGGTGGACGAGCAGCTGGCCAGGGTGCTCCAGGCGGCCGTGGTGCCCCGCCCCGTCCGGGTGGCGATCTCCGAGGCTCAGGGTCTGCTGTGCGCCGAGGAGGTGGTCACCGAGCGACCGCTGCCTGGCTTCGACCAGGCCGCTATCGACGGCTACGCGGTGCGGGCGGTGGACGTGCAGCTGCCGAAGTCGACGCCGGCCGGTGCGCTGGCCCCGGCCCCGGCCGATGATGAGGGACCCGGTGCGGTGGTGCTGCCCGTGGTGGGCGAGGTTTCGGCGGGCTCGCGCCAGCCCGTGCGGCTGCAGCCCCGCCAGGCCGTGCGGGTCGACACCGGGGCACCGCTGCCCACCCTGGCCGACGCCGTGCTGCCACTGGCCTGGACGGACGGGCACGCGGCGCGGGTCACCGTGACGAGCGGGGTGCGCTCGGGCGACTTCGTCCGGCACACCGGTGACGACGTGCAGCCCGGTGACGTGGCCGTGCGGTCGGGGACGGTGATCGGGGCCGCCCAGGTGGGGTTGCTCGCCGCCGTCGGCCGGGACAAGGTGCTGGTGCACCCCCGGCCGCGGATGTCGGTGATCAGCGTGGGGGGGGAGTTGGTCGACATCGACCGCACCCCCGGCGCCGGTCAGGTGTACGACGTCAACTCCTACGCCCTGTCCGCCGCGGCCCGTGACGCCGGCGCCACCGTCACCCGGGTCGGTATCGCCGGCGGTGACCCCCGGCGGCTGCGCGAGGTGGTCGAGGGTCAGCTACTGCGCAGCGAGATCGTGGTGATCGCGGGTGCGGTGGGGGGTGGGGCGTCGGAGCAGGTGCGTGAGGTGTTGGCCGACCTGGGCGAGGTGGCCGTCGACCGGGTGGCCATGCACCCCGGCTCGGTGCAGGGCTTCGGCCGGCTCGGCGCGGAACTGGTGCCTACCTTCCTGTTGCCGGCCAACCCGGTGAGCGCCCTGGTGGTGTTCGAGGTAATGGTGCGCCCACTCGTGCGGGTCGCCCTGGGCAAGCGCAACCCCCGGCGCCGGTTGGTCACCGCGCGCACCGTCGGACCCGTGACGTCCATCGCCGGGCGGCGCGGGTACCTGCGCGGTCAACTGATGCGCGACGAGAAGACCGACGAGTACCTCGTGCAGGCCCTCGGTGGGGCGCCGGGGTCGTCCTCGCATCTGCTGGCCACCCTCGCCGACGCCAACTGCCTGGTGGTCGTGGAGGAAGACGCCACCGAGGTGCGCACCGGCGACGAGGTGCAGGTCGTGTTCCTCGCGCAGCGCGGCTAGCCAACCGTGAGCGCGTGGGGTGAGCCCGCCGGACGCCCGGTGTCGCGGCACCCGGGTTGGCCCGCCCGTCCGGGACCGCTGCGGGTGGCCGCCGGTGAGGTGCGGCTGCGTCCGGTGCGGCTGCGTGACGCCGGCGCCTGGAGTGCGGTGCGCACCAGGGACGAGGAGCAGCTGCGGCCGTGGGAGCCGACGGGCACCGGCGTCTGGCGTTCACGCCACCACACCACGGCCTGGCCGGGGGTGTGCACGGCGCTGCGCGCGGCCGCGCGCAAGGGCGGGATGCTGCCCTTCGTCATCGAGCTGGACGGTGAGTTCGTCGGTCAGCTGACGATCGGCAACGTGGTGCGCGGGGCGCTGCGCTCGGCGTGGTGTGGGTACTGGGTGGCTACCCCGGTCACCGGCGGCGGGGTGGCGTCGGCGGCGCTGGCCATGGGCGTCGACCACTGCTTCGGCGCCGTCGGCCTGCACCGCGTCGAGGCGACCGTACGACCGGACAATGGTGCGAGCCGGACGGTGCTGGCGCGGGCGGGCTTCCGTGAGGAGGGTCTGCTGCGGCGGTACCTGGACGTGGACGGCGACTGGCGCGATCACCTGCTGGTGGCGCTGACCGCCGAGGAGGTGACGGACAGCCTCGCGGCGGCACTGGTGGCCTCGGGTCGCGCAGGCTGGGTGTGAGCCGCGCGCGCCCGGCGCGCCTGCCCGAGCCGTGGTGCTGGTGTGACTAGCGTGACGCGCGTGGTGCTCGGGTTCGTGGCGGCGGTCGCGCCGGAGGAGGTGTCGTCGTGTACGACTCGCTGATCTTCGTTGTGCTGGTGGGCGCCTGGCTCGTGGTGCTGGTGCCCATGCTGGCGCGGCACCGCCAGGAGGTGCGCCGCACAGCCGACGCAGCCTTGGCCACGCGGGTGCTGCACCGGGGTGACAGCGGTGTGCGGCTGACGATGCGGCGCGGACCGGCAGCAGGACACCCCAGCGACCCCGACTGGGACGCAGTCGACGAGCACGCCCACCAGCTCGAGGAGGACCCCGTGGACGACGAGTACACACCAGACCCGCACGACGACGAGCCGGAGCACCCGGTCGCGCGCCGCGCCGGCCGGGGCGGCTTCGACCCCCACGCCGATGCGGTGGCCCGACGGGCCCGCTACGGCTTCCGGCAGCGCGTGACGGTGACGTTGCTCGTGCTGGCGGTGGTGACGCTGTTGGGCGCCGCCATCGGCTACTCCGTCCTGTGGTGGCCGCAGCTGCTCGTGGACCTGACGCTGGTCGGTTACCTCGCCTACCTGCGCCGGCAGACGCGCATCGAGGAGGACGTGCGCGAGCGCCGGCTGGCCAGGATGGGCCGCGCTCACCTCGGGGTGGAATCGGTGGACACCGAGCGGGACGAGCGCTGGGGAGCGGTGCCCCAGCGGCTGCGCAGGCCCGGTGCGGTGGTGCTGGAGGTCGACGACGAGGACCCGGCGTTCGACGAGCTGGAGGCCCCCCTGCGGGCGGCCGAGCTGGAGTTGCCGAGGGCTGCGGGGCAGTAGGCGTGGGTGGGGCGCGGCGGCTGGGCTGCTAGGGTTTGGCCCGCTTCACCAGGGGCTGTGGCGCAGTTGGTAGCGCGCCTCGTTCGCATCGAGGAGGCCAGGGGTTCGAGTCCCCTCAGCTCCACCCCTGAACGAGAGCGCCGGTGCGGACGTTGTCCGGGCGGGGCTTTCGTGCGTTCCGGCCTGGTGAGTCGCGGGTCTGGGCGCGTAGTCAGCCGGATGCCGTGTGACGCCGTGGAACTCCACAGCCTTCTCGACGATGTCGTAACGCGTCTACGCCAACATGGGACGCGCGGTGTTCGCCGCGGTGCGGAGGCGGATGTTCGTCGTCGGCCGGATTGTGCCGGTCCACCCGGCGAGCGTCGCCTGGCTGGTCAGCGGGCACTTCACCGCGTTCCCGAAGTTCGCTCCCCGCGAGATCGCCGAGGCCGCCGCGGGCGAGATCATCCGCCACCCGGAACTGCTCCGCCGCAACCCGGCCCTGCTCAGGCAGGCCTGCCGACCTACGCGATGAACTCCATTCGGTGATCGGCCTGGATCTCACCGACCTCGTCGTGCTGCCACCGCACGAGGCGCAGGATGGCAGGTAAGTGGAGCGCTTGAGCAGCACGAACCCCCGCCCGGTCGCAGCGTGGAACGACGGCTTCGCGCCGCGCACCTGCGATTCCCCGAATGACCGGGTAGCGGTGGCCTCGCAGGACATCCGGCGACGGGTCCGCGAGGTCGCGGAAGGGGCGCTCGCCGAACAACGCTTCGTTCGTCCCGTCGACGTGCTGCTCGGGCCGCCACGCAAGTCAGCGCTCCGCCCGATAACGTAATTTGTTATCATGGTCTTGTGATGGGGGCGTATGGAGACTTCGTTCGGGCGCGGCGGGGCATACTCGGGATGTCCCAGCGGGATCTCGCCGAACGTGCCGGCGTCAAGCAACCCCTCATCGCGGCGATAGAGGCTGGCCACCGCCGACCGTCGGACTCTGCCCGTGCCGCATTGGACCGCGCGCTGGTGAGGGGTAAGTCCCGTGGAGTGGTGTAACTCGTCCGCGTGATTCTCTGCGGGGGTGGATCAGATTGTGCCTTCTTCGGGGTGGTGTGTCTATTACCTCGTGGTGGGTGTCG
>JAABUP010006695.1_pt1 | contig 16131 bp, 26 predicted proteins | sample 5559201 | NCBI WGS metagenome assembly JAABUP01 (sample SAMN10711887, study PRJNA513373) | rock metagenome | isolation source: Antarctica rocks | place: Antarctica
CCTGGTCAAGATCGGGGCCCTAGCAGGCTAGACGACCAGGCCCGAGAAAGGGGAAAGATCAATTCTCCCCGCGATAGTCGCCGGCCGCACCCTGATAGCGGCTCACCGACTTTTTCAGGTCGAAGTATCTATGCATGTGAACCGCCGGCATAGCGTGCAAAAGTAACTGATTCACTCAGGAGCGCGAGCACGACGACAAGCTCAGCGTCATCCCGAGGGCCGTAGACCATGATCTCGGTGTCATGGTCGGCATACCCATGCGGTTCGCCCCATCCGGCGTCGCAGACCTCCTTGGCGCGTTGCGCCGGCAAGCACAGATGCATGCTGGTATCGGTCACTCCATGAAGGTGTGCCGGCTCCGCAGGAGGTTCGTACGCTAGAGACGCCTCCGGCGCGCTTGATCGTTCAACGTCGTCCAGCAGCAGGGCGCGTGAAGCAGCTAGGGACACCTGACTTCTGCCCTCCACCACGTGAGGGAGGCGGAAGGCCTCGTACACGAGCCGACCCCATAGTTCCGGGGGCGCCTGCTGGTCCAGCTGGCAATGCGGTCCAGTCGTTGATGTTCGTGGGCGGACGCCGCGTCGAGGTCGCAGGGGCATGACGACAGGGTAGGTACGCCCGCTGAGAGCGCGTACTTGCATCCGATCGTCCGTTGCGATCTCTGCCACGTGTCTGTCCCGTTTCCCGAAGGACCAGCGGCAGTGTGATCCTCAACGCTGGTAGGGCCGTTGACCTGCCCGGATGTTCCGCTGCCGTGCCGCGAGCGGATCGTCGACCGGGCAGGAAGCCCTCTGCATCCGCGTACGGTCAGGAGGTCGGAAAGGAGCCAGGGATGTTCGAGCGCCTGCACCACATGCAGCTGGCGATCCCGCGTGGGCACGAGGCACCGGCGCGCGCCTTTTACGCGGGAGTCCTCGGACTGGCTGAGGTCGACAAGCCGCCAGTGCTCGCAGCCCGGGGGCGCCTGGTTCAGGGCTGGTGATGTCGAGCTGCACCTCGGCGTCGAGGACGAGTTCCGACCGCCCGTAAGGGCCACCCGGGCATCCTCGTGAGCGATCTCGACGAGGTCGTCCGCCGCCTCGCCGCGAGCGGCCAGGCTGTGACGTGGGACGAGGACTTCCCAGGCTTCCGCCGGGTCTACGCCCACGACCCCTTCGGCAACCGGCTGGAGTTCCTGCAGCCAGCGTCCCGCTGAACTCGCCATCGGCTGCCGGACGCACTCGCCCAATCAACCTGGCAGATGGAGAAGGGGAGGTCGCGTGCCCAGGCGGTACGTGTTGACTGGCGCGCCCGGGAGCGGCAAGACGGCGCTGCTCAGCGCTCTGCGCCAGCGCGGCCACGTTGTCGTCGAGGAGGCGGCGACCGACGTCATAGCCCGGCAGCAGGCACGTGGCAGCGATGACCCGTGGCTGCGCGACGAATTCGTTGACCTGATCGTCCGGCTCCAGCAGCAACCGCAGAGGGCACCGGTCCCCGAAACCGTCGGCGTGCAGCTCTACGACCGGTCGCCACTGTGCACGCTCGCGCTCGCGCGCTACCTCGGCCGGCCCATCACGCCCCTGCTGGCTCAGGAGGTGAACAGGGTGCTATGCGAGCAGGTATACGAGGCGGCGGTGTTCCTCATACGTCCCCTCGGCTTCATCGAGCCGACAGCCGCGCGCCGGATCACCTACGCGGACTCGCTGACCTTCGAGCAGGTACACGAAGCGGTCTATCAAGAGCACGGGTTCGAACTCGTCGATGTGCCGGCCAGTTCCCGGTCCCACCGCGTAGCCGTCGTTGAAGCGCACCTGGCGGCTGAGGGAAAGTAGTGGTGGCGGCCAGAGCCTTCGCCCGCAACAGGATCCCCTACCGGTCGTGATCGGGCCTTCCCCGGCTGGCCGCCCGGGAGCGGGATGATCGGATGGTGAGGGTGACGACAGTGGGCAGCGGGGATGCGTTCGGCTCCGGCGGCCGGTTCCAGACCTGCATCGCGCTTGCCGCAGATCCGGCAGCCGCACCCAGCGTGCTGCTGGACTGCGGAGCGACCAGCCTCACCGCTCTTCGCCAGCAGCAGATCGACCCCAACCAGATCGAGACGGTGCTGGTCAGCCACCTGCACGGCGACCACTTCGGCGGTCTGCCGTTCCTGGTGCTCGACGGGCAGTTCCGCCGGCGTACCCACGACCTCACCGTGTTCGGCCCACCCGGAACTCGGACCCGACTCGAGCAGGCGATGGAAGCTCTGTTTCCCGGGTCGAGTAGCGGGCGGCGCCGCTTCGCCGTCCAGGTCGTCGAACACGTCGACCGCCGCTCGCTCGAGCACGGCCCGTTGCGCGTCACCGCGTACGAGGTGCGCCACGCCTCCGGCGCACCGGCGTACGCGCTGCGCGTTGAGGGGCCGCACGCATCGGTGGCCTACTCCGGCGACAGCGAGTGGACCGACGCGCTGGTGCACGCCGCCGACAACGTCGACTTGTTCCTCTGCGAGGGCTACAGCCCTTCGCCGGTCCGCTGGCATCTCGACCTCGACACCCTCGGCCGCCACCGTGACCGGCTCACCTGCCGCCGACTGGTGCTTACTCATCTGTCCCCGTCGGCGCTGGCCAGCGACCTCAATGCCTGGGAGGTCGCCCACGACGGCTGGAGCCTCGATCTTTGACCCGCGTCCGCGCAAGCGGATCCTGTTACGGGCGCCCCGCCCGTGTCGGGGCGAACCACGAGACAACGTTGATCACCCGGCAATCGTGCGATTCGGCTCCTCTTGACAGCCCGCCTCGGTTAGCCTTAGCTTGCGTTAGCCATGACTAACGTAGCTGCTCTTCTCGACGCGATCGGCGAGCCGACCCGACGCACCATCGTCGAGCGGCTCGTTGATCGGCCTGCCGCGGTGAGCGACCTGGCCAGGGACCTGCCGATCACCCGCTCCGCGGTGTCGCAGCACCTGCAGATTCTCAAGTCCGTCGGGCTGGTCACTGATCGGGCCGTCGGGACCCGGCGGATCTACACGGTGGACCCCGCGGCGCTGGCCATCATCCGCGCCTACTTCGACGCGTTCTGGACACGATCCCTCGCCGCGTTCCGTGACGCGGCCGAACAACCGGAGGACACATGACCACTACCACCGAGACCACCTCGGTCAGCACCGCCGTCGACGTCGAGGCCCCAATCGAACGGGCCTTTCACGTCTTCACCGCCGAGATCGGCACCTGGTGGGATGACGACAAGCACATCCTCGACGCGCCGCTGGCCGAGATGATCTTCGAGCCGCGAGTCGGCGGGAACATCATCGACCGCGGGTCGGACGGCAGCGAGTGCCGCTGGGCGCGCGTGCTGGCCTACGATCCACCTCGGCGGGTGCGCTTCAGCTGGGACATCAACACCCGCTGGCAGATCGAGACCGACCCCGCCAAGACCAGCGAAATCGAGATCACCTTCACCAACACGACGCCGCGACGCACCCGCGTCGTGCTGACCCACCGCCACCTCGACCGGCACGGCGACGGCTGGGAAGGCATGCGCGACGCCGTGAGCTCGGGCTGGAGCCTCACCCGCTTCGCGGAGGTCGCCGGGCAGTCAGATTCGAACAGCCACGTTCTCCGACGAACCTTGCCCACTATCACTGACGAGACGATGCGGTCCCGCCTCAGCACGGCGAAGTCCTACACGGCGATGGTGCTGCGTACGACACCGACGTTCGTTCGCCCAGAGGTCGACCCGATCGTCTGGGAACACGGCCGGCGCAACATGGCGCTCGGGGGACGCGGGACTTCTTTCGATCGTGCTGCCGGTCAATGACGACAGCGGGCTCGCCGGATTCGGGATCTTCGCGCTCACCCCGGACGACACCGTGACCGTCATGGACGCCGACCCCGGCGTCCGCGCGGGCATCTTCACCTACGACATCCACCCGGTAGGCGGCTTCCCGGGATCCGCGCTGGCCTAGCTCCGGCACCGCGACGATTATGGGTGGACCCCGCACCACTGCACGTTCGGCGCCAGCGGTGAAATCACCTTGCCGCCCAGTCCTCACCGGTCGATGCCCCGAGCACCCGAGCGCCGGCAGCGTCTACCGAGCAAGCGCGTGCGCATGCCGACGGGGGGTCACTGAGGGCCGGCTCGGCCCGCTACGGCGGTTTGACGTCGAAGGACTCCTATGACCAGCGGTCGCCGGCGAGCGGCCCGGGCCGCCAACCAGCGCCAGTGGGACGACTTCGAGGCGACCTGGCGCCGCGGCCGCCAGCAATGGCTGCTCGACCACCCACACGATGACCGGGCCCCCGACGTTCAAGACACCTCGACGCCGCAGCTCAGGGAGTACGTCGAGGTGTACGGGGCGTCCTCGGCTTCGGCTACCTCGTGCTCGGCCGGTAAGCACCCTCTCTCCCGACGGTGCCTGTGGTGAACCACTTGGCCGCTGGTCGGTCGGCTACCGGCCGACTCTGGCTCGCTGCGGCCAGCGACAGGTTTGGTGAACAAGACGCAAGGCCTTGACCGGGACGAAGCGTTTGAGGATCGGTCTACGGTTTCGGCCATGCGGCGGAGTCGGGCTCGGGAGCTGGTCTCGTGAGCGGTGATCGTCAGGTCAGCAACGTAGAGCCCTTCGGACCCGCCGTGGTTCGCGAAGATTGATCAGCGACTGCCCACTTCACTGGACAACCTGTACACGGTCGCGGGAATCTTCGCGGGGTTGTTTGCGCTGGCGTGCGGCGGCGGCGTTGGCACGGTTGCCGCACGCGCGGGTAGAGCACCATCGCCGGTTTCGGGGGCGGGATGCGTCGAGGAACAGCAGGGTGCAGTCTTTTCCATCGCAGGCGCGAATGTGTTGGGCGAGGTCGCTGCCGAACAGCGTCACAGCGTCGGCGGCGATGACGGCGAGCGCGGCCGCGCCGGCGTCGGCCGGCGCCGGGTGGGCGTGGGTGCGGTTCGGGGAGAGTTGGACCGGCGATGACGAGGCTTGGGCGGCCTGGTTGATCCGGCGCACGGCGGCGCGGGGCAGTAACCGGTCGGGGTGGGCGGTGGCGAGCGTGTAGATGGCGCCACGAACCTCGAGTGCCTCACGCAAGTCCTGGTCCTGCAGCTGCGGGGGTGCCGGATACAGGCCAGCGGCCTGATACCAGAGGGCGAGGTGTTCGGGCTGGTGCAGGCGTTCGAGTATGCCGTAGCCGATGCGGCCGCCGGCGGTCGCCACGAAGTCGAGGCACAACCGTCCGCCGCGGAACCGGAACTGGAGGGCACGCGCGGTCAGAGGGCCGCGGGCCGGGAGCTCGTGCGGTAGCGCCACGTCACCATGCTAACTTCTGTGCCGTGTAGGTCTAACCTCTTATGCTGGAGTTGGCTTGATCGATCTCAAGGACGTTCTCGCACCTTTGCGCCCCGGGTACTACGCCCTTGCCCGGGATCTGATTCGGGTGCTGGGTGACGACCCGCGAATCCGCGCCGTGACGCTCACCGGATCGATAGCGGCCGGCACAGCGGATGCCTACAGCGATCTGGATGTGAGTGTCGTGGTCACAGATGCGGAGGCCGTCGAGACCCTGATGTCGGACCTGCCCAAGGGCATCACCGATCTGGTGCACAGCAATGTCTTGACTCGCGGACCGGTCCGGGTGCTCACGGCAGTCACCTCGGGATGGCTCCGCATCGACGTGCTGGTCGAGTCGGTCGCGGTAGCGACCCAGCGAGCGCAGCCGCCACACATCGTCGTATTCGATCACGACGGCATCGACGGCCAGCTACGCGTCACCGGCCGCGATCCGCGCACACCCGATCCCGTCCGCCTGGTCGAGGAGTTTCTGCGCGTGCTCGGGCTGCTCGACGTCGTCCTCGGACGCCAGGAGTACTTCGTCGGCACGCAAGGCGTGATGCTGCTGCGCGAATACCTCGTCGACCTGTTCTACCTCGAGAACGCCCGGAGCCGAATCGGCGGCCACAAGCAGCTGATCCGAGACCTCACCGGTGAGCAGGTCGCCGTACTCGGTGCCCAACCGGCACTCATGACCGACGAACGAACGATCATCGAAGGGCACCTCGCTGCGGCCTGCGCCTTCCTACCGCGAGCCCGCGCCCTTCTAAACGCAAGCGACCTCGCCTGGCCAGAGTCCTTCGACGTCGCCACCGAGCAGCACCTCGCGGCAACCGCGGGTGACCATCACCGAACCAGGCCCCGCACCCGACCTCTAAGCACCGCAAAGCTGCCAGCACCTCTTTGACCGGTAGGGGAACCCCTACCGGTACGCCAGCGGCTACCTCGACACCGCCACCGGCCTCTACCAATATGGGCAGCGCTACTGCCAGCCCACCCTCGGCCGGTGGACCCAACAAGACACCCTCAACGTGATCGGCGACCCCGCCAACGGCAACCGCTACACCTACACCGGCGACGACCCCATCAACAACATCGACCCTGGGGACAGAGTTCAGCGCAGCTAGCGTCTGCTTCTTCGTTTGTGTATCTCTTGCCACTGGCAGCAGCGACAACAGCTATTCGCTCTCGGCGGCCGCAGGGGTTGGAGGCGTCGGTATTAGCGCCTCGTACAACCCGAACGGTGGCGCTGCTCCCTCTAGTATCAGGGCCGGGTATGAGTGCGGTTTTGGTTCAAATTGCGAGCTATAACACTAGTGGCGACGTCAGTCTAGGTGTCGGCATCCCGAGTACAGAAACGGTGGATTGCAGCAGCTATAACCTACGCCACAGTCAATTACTGAGCGAGGGAAGATACCGATGCATCGTTCCTGCAGACCCTGAATCCTGTACCGATCCTCGTCACAGGCCACGTGAGTCTCACGAGGGAGGCCGGAGTCGCCGCCTCTAGGTTATGTTGGACATAACTGGTTTGGTCTGACAGAATGATCGGGTGGAGATCAGGTTCACCCAGTCGGCACGCCGGCACCGGATCGGCCGAAGCTCCGCCCGCTTCGTCATGCGAACACCAGCCCGGCCGGTGTCACCACCTCGAAGGGCACTCTGGCCTGGCGTTGGGTCGGCGACGACGAGCGAGGCCGCCGGCTCGAAGTCGTCGCCGTCGAGGTCGAACGCGACCGGGACCCCGAGCCGGTCCTGCTGGTCATCCACGTCATGCCCACCCAGTACAGGAAGGACCCGTCATGACCAAGCGTCGTGCACCGACCATCACCACCGAGACCCCGATCGGGCCCGACGTCGATCTGGAACGAGAAGACGTCCGCTTGGCGGACGGCACCCGGCTCACCCCCGAGGTGGTGGAGGGCATCGTCGAGGAGGTGCGACGCGGTGGTGGCCGTCCCTCCCTCTCCGGCGCGCCTGCCCGCTCGCCACAGATCGCCTTCAGGGTCCCCCCCGAGGTCCGCGACCGAGCCGAGAGGGCAGCAGCAGACGAGGGCAAGACCGTCTCGCAACTCGCCCGTGAGGCGCTTGAAGCACGCCTGAGTACTGCCTCCTGAACTGTCCGTAGCGCCATCCCTATGTGAGTGTGCCTTGGAGCCGCCGACTGCACTTCGTTGCTTTGTAGGGTCAGCGGGTGGTCGCTGTTGGATGTCTCGTCGACTTGATCCTGGACTGCCCGGACCCGCTGGCTCTGGCCGACTTCTGGGCGGAAGTACTTGACCGCAGCGTCGAGCAGCGCGAGGACGGGTGGGTGTCCTTGAGCTCGGGCGCAGACGGCCATCGCCTGTCCTTCCAGCAGGTGGATGGCTACCGACCGCCACGATGGCCAGGGCACGTCGTGCCACAGCAGATGCACCTCGACATTCTGGTGGACGAGCTGACAACAGCCGAGGCCCGCGTGACCGCGCTTGGGGCGACCTCACTCAGCGAGGTCCTCGACCCTGGCCCGAAGCAGTGGCGCATCTACGCGGATCCGGCCGGACACCCCTTCTGTCTGGTCACCAGCACGTCCTGACGTTCAGCATTCGCCGATCAGCGATCGCCCTGCGGGAGGCCGGACCGGATAGGCTGACCTGCCGAAACGTATGCACCGGCCACGTCACGTCACGACGTCATTCATGAGCGAGTCAGATGCCGATGGACTCGAGCGCCGCCGAGCCAATCTGCGGTCCCTACTGAATCAGTGGGACCCCATCGGGGTCGCTGACATCGTGGACGATGAGTACGACTGTCTGCTTGCTCCCCTATGGCAGCGGCTCACCGGTCATGCGAGCGGGGGGGGGATCAGCGAATATCTCTGGCACGAGCTGCAAGAACATTTTGGTCTCGACCCCGCTCGATGTGCCGTCGATGAGACTGCCGACCGACTCGTTGCGTGGGCCGCCAGCTGGAATCCACACCCGTAACAGCGCCGGTCATCGTGAGCACGCCCGGATGGGATCGCCGACCCGGCCGAGCGCTGACACGCAACTCACTCGGGCTCAGCTACTTCGTCGAGGGTGCCCGCGCTGGCCCGAGCCATCTGCTGGCAGTCGATTATGTGTCACAAGGGATCCGCGACCGGAACAGATTGGCGTGGATGGGCGCCCGGCCGGCGACTGCGGGACAGAGCGTGGCCGTGGTGGCCCGACACCGGGCCTCGGCGCCCTGCGGGGCAGGGTCGCTCACCGCATCCCCCTGCGAGGCTCCGCGACCACTCACCTTTCTTCAGACGGGCACGTGGCTCGACACGTTCAGTACCAGCCCATCGGGGTCTCGGAGGAAGAAACGACGAATACCCCATGGCTCGTCGGTGAGTGGGTAGACGATCTGCAACCCCAGCCGTCGCGCTTCGGCGTGCACGGCGTCGACGTCGGCGACCTCAAGACTGATGTCTACCTGTAGTACCTCTTGATCCGCAGCGTCCCCGGTGGCCACAATCAGCTGGGTTGTCGGTGTGCTCGACGAGCGAAGCATGAGAAAACCTTCCTCGTCCATCCCCACGTCGAAGCCGAGAAACCCGACATAGAACGCCCGACTAGCCTCAAGATCACCGCTGCGGACGACCGGCATAGCTCGGCGGATGCTCATTCGATCAGACTGCCGCGGACCCGCGACACCCTGCAAGCGTTCGCTTCCCGTCGGGAAAACGCTGCGCTACTCATCACGCCTTGATGCCGCAGAGGCTGACGACCTCGGCCGCGCACCCCCAAGACCAGAAGACACCGCTGCCGTCGTGGCCGTAGTTATGGATCACCGTGGTGTCACCCACCTGCTGCGTCTCGAGCCTGACCCGTGAGCGAGCAGGTCGCAGCCCCACCTCGATGCCGAGCACCGGTGCTGTGGCGAGCGCGGGTATTGCCAGCGAAGCCCGCGCGATCGTCTCCGTGGCGATCTGGTGGTCGGGCATGAGCTGAGTGCAACCGCGTCGACGTACTCCACCGAGAAGGGCCCCCCGACGATGGGGCACGACGCTAATGCAGTCTCCGGGTCCGCCACCCTCCATGACGAACTCAGTGACGGCCGGGGCGCTGACCACGACGTGCTGTCCCCATACCGGTTCAACCGTGTCGTCGTCGGCGAGTGTCACGGAGCCCAGTCCCGAGCAGTTGATCACGTAGTCCGCCGATGTGCCGCTCTTGGCGAGGTCGGTCACGAGTCGCTGCTCGACCCGACCACCGAGGGTCTGTATCCGGTTCGTCAGCCAGGCCAAGTAGCTCGGCATGTCGGCAAATGGCAGCTGCGCCGCGAAGCCGGACGTGAACCCGCTCGGGAGTTGCGCGTCGACGAGCTCCCCGTGGTAGCCGGGCACGTCGGCGGCCCGGGCCCGAGTTCAGGTGCGGAAAGCAACCGCCCGTTCACTAGGTGCACGCCGGTTGCCGGATCGTTTGCCAACTGTCGGAAGACGGCGTCGGATCGTTGTTCCCACGCCAGGCTGCGCTCGTCGCCGGACCCGAATACCGGCCCTAGCATCGCCCCAGCGACTGCCGATACCGTTCCCGCTGGTGCGCTGGCGGTCACCACGGTCACGTCGGCACCAGCTTCCAGCAGGGCTACGGCACAGGTCAGGCCGCTTACGCCGGCCCCCACCACGAGGAGCTTCACCCCTGCATCCCGGGCGGGACCGGTGCCTACAACACTCATGCGGGGCAAGTTACTACCCGAGGCGGCGGTCAATGGCCCCGTCTGAGGAGCACGAACACGCTGATCACCGTATGCCGAACGATCAGCGGCGCATCGGTCCGCTCATTTGCGGCTCAGCGGATCTTGTGTCACAAGGGATCCGGTTACGACCACTGATGCGTCAGCAAGTGAGACACGCTTTAGGAGTAGCTACCAGGGCCCCGTCAGGTCAGGTGCGGGGGCCCGGCCAAACAGCCAGGCGAGAAGCTCGGCGTGATCGGCACGGTTTGGGAGCGATCGAAGGCGCTTTGGCAGTTCGCAGTCGACGAGGACCGAAGGCCAGTCGCGGGGCCGATAGCCGATGTCGAGATCCACGTGGTGGACCTCGACGTTTCGCAGATGGTGTTCGACGATCTCGGCCATCGTCCGGCGGCCTAGGGCCATGAGGCCTTGCCGATCCCACAACGCGTCGTCGAGGGTGTCCCAGGCGGATTCAAGGGACTCAAAGCACTGAGCCAGGTCAGTTCGGAGTTCGGCCGCCGAGCGCCCAGCACCGAGATCTGCCGCTAGGTCGGGGTCATAGCCGTCGGGGTGGATCTGGCGGATCTCGCCGGCCTCGGGGCCACTGAGGATGAGGACGTGGGCCCTGGCCTTGTTCGCGACGTGCGTGACGACCTGTCCTCGTGTGTAGCGAGGTAACCGGCTCGGCGCACGGAAGTCTGCGTCAGTCAGTGGCGCAAGGCCGGCAAGAAGTAGCCGATGGCTCGTGCGGCACGCTTCGATGGTGTCGATCGGCTTCATCGAACAACGTTAGCGACGATAGGCACAACGGCGCTTGCGCGCGCCGCAGACAGCACGCGTTCCGCGAGCGGAACGGCGAGCGGAGCACCTGCAGGGTCAGCTGTGGCCGAGGGGATCTTGTGTCACAAGGCACCTTGAACGGTCTCAAGGGCTGACGATATCTGCTCCTCTGACCTCGAGGTCGGATCAGCGGTTCAGGTCAGTGTTGGCGTGTGCCGTGCCATGGCCAGGACTGGTTCGACGATGTTGTCGGCCGACCAGTGTGCGGACGCGTCAGGGGTGACGGGCGCGAGGACGAGATGGGAAACGCCGGAATGGATCAACTCGAGGAGACGCTCCCGGACCTCGGCCGGGCCCATCTGCCGCCGGCCGCCCGCCGGGCCGTCCGGTGGTGATCCTCGGGTTGACACGAGCACCTGCACCGATCGGATGATTTCGGAGGGGTCGCGGTCGATGGTTGCGCAGTGTTGATCCAGTACCGCGCTCTTGTGTCTGAACTCCTCGACGTCGTTGGTTGGGCAGTTCCAGATGTCCGCGTGCTCCGCTACGACCCGAAGCGCTGATCGTTCGCCGCCGGCGCCGATCATCATCGGTGGGCCGGGCCGCTGCGCCGGCTTGGGTTCGCAGACAGCGCCTTTGATCTGGTACCAGCGCCCGTCGAAGTCGAAGGGCTGCTGCTCGCTCCACAGGCGTTTGATCATGGTGCAGGCCTCGCCGAGGGCACCTACGGCCTGGGCGGGCGCAACCACGTCGATCCCGAAGGCGTCGTATTCGCGGTGGACCATCTCTTGGTAGGCGGGGTCGGGAAGGGCGCTGCCACCCGCGCCGATGCCGAACTCCAGCCGTCCGCCGGAGATGATGTCGACGGTCGCGGCCATCTTGGCCAGTAGCGCAGGCGGGCGTATCCGGTTGCTCGTGACGATGACGCCCAGCCTCCAGCCGGCTGGTCTGTGCGGCCAGCGCCGCGAGCAGGGTCCACGCCTCCAGCGCCGCGCCGGTCGCCTTTCCGCGCAACGGTATGAGGTGGTCCCACAGCCAGGCGTGCTCGAAGACCGGCACCTCATCGGCCTCCCGCCAGATTCGCAGGATCTCCTCGTAGGTGGTGTTCGACTGGCTGGTCTTGATACCGAAACTCACTCGGCCAGGGTCGCTCATCTGTCGTCCTCTTCAGCAGGTCACTAGCCGACTAGTGACGCTACTCGATACATCGCTAGGCGGCAAGCGATCCGTATGCTGCGTCCATGAACGAATTCCTGAGCCTGTTCACTCGCGCCTCGAAGCTGATGCGCGGCGCCGCCGACCAGGCCATGAGCCGCCACGGCGTCCGGGTAGGCCAGAATCTCGTCCTCGAAGCGCTCTGGGACCGGGACGCCCTGACCCCTGGCGAGCTTGCCGAGCGCATCCACATCAGCACGCCGACCGCGGTCAAGTCGGCGCAGCGGATGGAGGCGTCCGGCTTACTGACGCGGCGCCGCGACGACAAAGATCGGCGCCTGATACGGCTCTACCTTACCGATCGAGCACGGTCGATCCGCGCTGCGATCGAGACTGAACGAAACGAACTGGAACGCCGCGCGACTGCCACTCTCACCGACGCCGAACGACGTACCCTCATCCGAATTCTGAAGAAGATCATCACTGAGATGGCTGACGCCGAACCCCTGGACTAAGCACCGCCAACGGCGGTGACAGATGGCCTGCGCACGGGGGCGAGGACACCTCACCCTTCCGCAAGACGATCGATGCTAGCGGGACAGGGCCGGCCGCTGTCGAGGCGTTCGAAACCAGCGAGCAAGATGGGCTGATGCTCACGCCGCTCCCCGAAGACGTCGTCCTCGCGGCCACGGCGCTCGCTCCGCTGGCATCAGTAGGTGACGACGACGGCAACTGGCTGCGCCTCGCCGCTCCGACCCACTGGCCAGCCGGCCGGGCCGTGCAGCACATCACCGACGCGCTGCTGTACTACGCCGGCCACGTCGCCCGGCGCGCAGACCGCCGGCTCCCCGTCCTGCGCACCGAACGACCGTCGCCACCATCAGAGCTGCTCGACAACGTGGTCACCGCCGCCCACGTCCTCGCCGGGCTGTTGCGCGACCTTGGTCCTGCCCGGGCCTGGCACCCCAGCGGCATGGCTGATGCAAGCGGCTGGACGGGCATGGCGATCACCGAACTGCTGGTCCACGGACGCGACGTCGCCAGCACTGTTGACGTCGAGCTGCCTCTTCCCGAACTGGTATGCGCCCGCACCGTCGCCCGCGTCTTCCCCTGGGTGCCGCGAGACCTGGCCGCTGCCGACCAGCTGCTGCTAGGTGTGACCGGACGGGCCGACGTCGACGGGCTCGTCCACGACCCTGATTGGTGGTGGCAGTCCCCACCGCTGGCGGAGTGGGACGGTCAGCCGCGCCGGCGTGCCAGCCCACCTGTTTGGCTGTAGGACCGCTAGGGATTCCCACGAGCGAGGTCCCGATGCGGTACAGCCGCTCGGTCAGGCGGTGTGCACCCGCTCGTAGTGCTCGACTGCGGGGAACGGCTCGTAGAAGTGGTGCAGCAGATCGCGCCACTGCTGGGCCGGCGAACCGCGGAACCCCTCGGTGTGATCTTGCAGACGACGCCACTGCACCATCAGGAGGTAGGTGCTCGGCGGCTCCAGGCACCGGGCAAGGTCAGGTCCTCGAAGCCCGGCATGCTCGCGATGATCGTCTTGGTGTCCGTGAAGGCGCTCTCGAAGTCGCCCTCGGCACCAGGTCTGAGGGACAGCAGAGCGTGCTCGAGAACCATCCGCAGATGATGTCAGACGTCCCGCCGGCGGATCGGCTACCGGACGTTCACACGCGTTGCTCGATGAGCTCGATCCGCCAGCGAAGTGCAGGGCTGTCGAAGCCGTACGCGGCCGGTTTGGTGAAGCGTTCGATCAGCACCCCACCGTTAGCGGTGAGCACCTTCTGGGAGGCCAGGTTGTCCACGTCTGTGGTGAGGTCCACGTAGGGCAGGCCGAGCCCACGGATCTCCGGCAGCAGCTCCCGCAGTGCGGCGGTCGCCAAGCCACGGCGGCGCTTCCAGGGGACGACGGCATAGCCGATGTGCCCAAGTACGTGTGGCGGGAGCGCTGCGGTGCCGGGTTGCCAGCGCACGCTGATCACGCCTCCGAAGTCGTCGTCCCAGATCCACTTTCGGTAGCCGGGCAACCTCGGCACGACAGAGCCGTCGGGCAGTGTGACCGGCTCGCCGCTGCCTTCGGGGTCGTCCTGAGTGGCCAGGAACGCAACGGGGTCGGCCTTGGTGCGCTCGAGCTCGACGCGGCCCGCGCCGGGGTCCATCGTGTTGGGACTCCACCCACGCTCGAGCGCGGCGCGATAGCTCGCGAGGTACTCGACTGCGGGGCGCACCAACTGCATGCCCCCATCGTTGCGAGCCGCGTCAAGCAAGTTCCGGCGGTCGTGTCGCGCTCCAGCTCCCTCACCGATCGTTCACGAGGGGAGGAGTAAGCCTCTGGCGCAGCGCTGTAGGGCACAGCTACCCCGTATGGCCCGACCACGGCGCCCCTCCCGTAAGGGAATCCTCGGGTCGTCCACGGGAGTTGCCACCCGGGTGTGCCTGGTCGGTGATCGCTGGGAGGCTGATTGCCGTGGAGGAGCGGCGACTGCCCGGTGGCAACGCCGGTGGTGCGATGCTGGTCGAGGGAACGGTGCGGCGCCCGACCGGGCCTTGGACCCCGGCGGTACACGCCTTGCTGCGGCACCTTGCGGCCCACGACTTCCAAGGGGCCCCTCGGGTGCTCGGCGCCGACGAGCAAGGCCGCGAGGTGCTGACGTTCCTGCCGGGAGCCACCGTCGGATTTGCTCGGCCGTGGCCGGCGTGGGTGCACTCCGATGAGGCACTCGTGCAGGTCGGGACATGGCTGCGCCGCTACCACGATGCGGTGACTGACTTCGTGCCGCCTGCTGGGGCACGGTGGCGGACGTCTTTGCGACCATGGCGCCCCGGGGACGTCGTCGGCCACAACGACGCCGCCCCTTACAACGCCGTCTGGGAGCCCACCACGGCAGGCCACGACGCGAGTCCCGCGGACGCGGAGGGGTCGGGCGGCCGGCTGGTCGGCTTCATCGACTGGGACTTCGCCGGGCCCTGCCCGCCGCTGTGGGACCTGGCGTTCGTGGTCTTCTCGTGGGTGCCGCTGCACGCCCGCGACGTCGTCACGGCGGAAGGATTCACCCGCTTCGCCGATCGCCCACGCCGGCTGCGTCTGCTGCTCGGCGCGTACGGCTACACCGGAACCGTGCCCACCGTGCTCGACTCGGTCCGAGCACGCATCCAGGAACATGCGCGAGGCTTGCGTGAGCTGGCCGCCGCCGGTGACCCGTTATTCACCCGGCTGGTCGACGACGGCGTCATCGACGGCCTCGACCGCGCCATGGCTCAGCTCAGCCAAGACGCTGCAACCTTCGACACCACGACGTGAACCGCAGGCACGTCCCAGCAGCCGAACGGTCAGCGGCGCGTCCGTCCGGCAGTCTGGCGCCGCGCCGATCATGTGTCACAAGAGATCGTCTTGCGGTTGTCTGTTGTAAGGCGATGACTTACGATGGACCCGGTGCACCTGTGGTGGGCGGACGAGGACGCTGAATACATCCGCAGCCGTTCCGCACGCTACCGGGGCGGCATGGACCTCGAGCCGGAGTGGACCCAGGAGTTGATGGCCGATGAGCGCCTGCTCGAGCTGTCGCCCTACCCGGCCTCGCGCGTCGGTGCGACCGGGTTCATCGGCTACTCGCCGTCTGCTGGCCGGGTGCTCGTGGTGATCGCCTATCGAGACGCGGACAGTGAGCTGCACGGCATGAACGCTTGGCCGGCGAGTGGACGCGACCTTGCCACCTACAAAAGGGCGGTGCCTGATGATGAAGAAGCTTGACGACCAGACCGAACGAGCGATGCGTGCTGATGCCCGCGCGCTTGAGGTCGAGGCGGGATCTAGCGAGCCCTATCCGGCGGCCACGCAGATCACGCGGCCGAACCGGCCCAGCCGCATGTTCAACGTCAGGCTGACCGACGAGCAGTTCAACGAGCTGCAGGGGCTTGCTCGCGAGCACCACCTGCCCATGTCGACCATGGCGCGTTCATGGCTACTTGAGCGCCTCGATCAAGAGCACCGCGCCAGCTAACGACACGCGGCAAGTGCGTCCGTAACGGGATCCTCGGCGACGAGGCTCCAGCTGCGGCGGCTGGCGGTTCGTTCGGTCCTAGTCGCCCTTCATGGTCGGGTGTAGGTGAGGTGCAGCAGGGCGGCGACCTGGCGGTAGGGGTCGCGTGCGCCTGCTTGCTGCTCGGCGGCGAGCAGCTGTTCCAGTTCGAGGGCTTCGGGCGCGGGTTCGTCGCGGTGATCGCTG
>JAABUP010006696.1_pt1 | contig 16131 bp, 8 predicted proteins | sample 5559201 | NCBI WGS metagenome assembly JAABUP01 (sample SAMN10711887, study PRJNA513373) | rock metagenome | isolation source: Antarctica rocks | place: Antarctica
ATCACTGTGCAAATATGTGACTGCTTTGGCGACAGGATTGGATGTAGGCTCAGCAGCAAAATATAGCTCAACACTGTACAACCAACTTATGGCAGTTTGGCCATGATCAGCAGCTCGGCCATTGAAAGGTTCAGGTTGGCTAGACCTGCCACTAGACCTGAGAGAGCTCACCGGTGCTGGTACACTGCTTAGCAGATCCATGACTGCGTTGATTTGTTGTGATTTGGCCGCGGCTGATACGTTGCTGCCCATGATCTGATCAATCATATACTGTCGCTTGGCTTGAAAGTCAGAACCAGAATCAGAGCCTGCATTGAGTTGAGGATTAGTGTGCATGGCAAACTGATCATACGTGATAGGAGCAGGAGGGATGACTGCAGCAGCACCAGAGCCTGAAACTCCTGGATTAGCCTGTGAGCCTTGTTGACCAGCGTCTGCTGTTTTCCGTGCAACATCAGAAGCTGTTTTCTGTGCAGCATCAGAGCCTGCTTGTCTTTCCTCTTCCATCTCTGAGTCAGAGGCTTCACCGGACTGATCTCGGCGGAATCGTGAGACGATTGCTTGAAAACAGACTGAGATCAGTTCCTGCTTGGTTTTGAGAGGCTGGTCGATCTTGGCTGCTCGCATTGCCGCAGCGTTGTCGCTGAGGTTGCCGAGCTCTTTGCCGACAGCCTTGTAGAACTGATCAGAAGTTAGGCCAGCCTTGACGAGATCGGCCATTGGCGTTGAATCGTACAAGACATTGACAAACTCCAGCAAATTTGTGTACGGGGGGGGCATTCACTATCCCTCCGCCAGAAACACATATGCCAAGTTTTGATCTCTCCGTCGACGACCAAGCATCGTACAGATCAAGTTTCGGCGTACTGAGACTCATTTGCGAAAAGGCACAAAAAGATTATCGAATCGGAACTCAAAACGTGCGGCAGCGATTTGCGACTGGGTTAGCGAACAAGCGCCGGAACCACTGTAACAAGCTAGACAGTAATACCGAGCAGTAATCCAAAGCGGAGCGTCGATATGACACTGGTGATTGCATACCAGTTTTGGTCGTTTCCAAGATTCTGTGTTATGTAAGATATTGAGTAATCACTTGTATGACTGTGTGACGGTATGAGTAAGACAATAGTGACGGTAAACTGTTACACAAGTGGTTGTACTGAAAACAAAGGTTTGCTGACTGATCAGGCTCAACCTCTGTCAGAGGCAAGCTTGTCCAGGCAGCAAGCCTTTGCTACCCCTTGTGTAAACAGCCACTGCTTGCTGCTTTCCTGAGAAAAGAAGATACTAGGCAAGACAGCTGGCATGTTTTGCCAGAAGGTTTGACCTTCACAGGGTATTGCTTCCTATGAATCTTGCCTGCTGGGCAGCCTCGAACCTGCTTGTTGGCTGACACCAGCTTTCTTGCCTCACTCACCTGCTTTAGCCAAAGCCTTGCAGCTTGCGGCACAAGCGTTTTCAACGGCAACGGTCACAGCAACAAGTGCGCAGGCTCGTCTGCTAACGCTGGCTGGCCTCACCGCCAATTGCATTGCGCACTCTGTCTGTGTCATTTGTTTGTCTGTTTTGTTTCTGATGAAAGACTGCAATTTAGTCAAATGGGCTAGCTGGCCCCAACGACTGTAAATTCCCTGACTGACTAAGTAATGATTGGCTTTTAGTAAAGGAAATACTTGTTCGGCTTGCGATAACTCTCAATCAAGGCTATTCAGCACCTCTGCAAGAACAATACAGCTCTCTCTCTCGCACTCCCTCTCTGCGGAACCGCTGCGGCATTATTGCAAGATGAAGTGGCCTGCACATAGCAAGGATTGCCATCATTGTCGATCGAGACCGTTTTTGCACAGTGCTGGCGCACAAGTAAGTCTCCCGGCATAGATTGCAAGCTTGACCTCGATCCCGACCAGGCGGCCCTGGACGTGACAGAACAAGAGCATTTCTAGCGAGCTTTGGAACGAGAGTAAGACTGGCGTTCCCTTTCCCGATGGGTACTCGTGTGGTTGTTTCCCAGTTGCTGCTTTGATGATCTGCTTCCGGATAAGGAGGGGCCAAGCGTAGGCACCTGCGCACCTCCGCTTTTTTTATGTCGCAGGTGCCTGTACTTGTCTACCACATAGGTCGGAGTCGATCGGACAATAGAATGGTCAGTGACTGTACCCAAATGCGGGATTGGTCAAGCATGCTGTTGCTTCGATGCACGACCTGTGCTTTCGCACTTTCAAACCGTACTGCAGTTGTCTGTGCTGGCGGCGAAGGATATGCGTAATGTCCTATACCCCTGCATCAAACAGAGTGCTGCAGTATACTAGTCACACATCCAGTGTACAACTTGTACTTGCAGGTATCTAACAGCACAGTTGGCGCTGCCATCAGCAAGCCTTCGTCTCAGCAGACAAAGACTCAGATACGCGCAGCCAGAAGACGGCGACAGAAGGCTGCTTCCAGGGGCCCTGATGTTGTTGCACCAGAGGTGGCAAGGACAAATGTAAGCATGCCTCATGTTGCTTGTCTCACATGTAGATGGCACAGGTGCTAATGTTTGGTGATGCAATGTTGGTGCAATTAGTCATAAGTGTCAGCTCGAAACACCAAGCAAGCGGCATAGCACCATGGAAAGCAGGGCTCTTTATAGATGTCGTGTGGTTGAACATGAGCTCATTCAGTCAGATTCAGCTGATTTGAGTTGTCTTGCACATGGCGTACCTCTTCTGTTGCGTGCTGCAGGAAGCTGGGCCTCCAAGGCACCATGATAAGAACCTGGCAAGCAAGCTCAAGACCAGAGCGTTGAGAGCTGCATGCAAAGCTGCTGAGCAGGCTACCAACTTGGCAGGAGATGCAGCAGAGCCATCAGAGGTCAGTTTGCTCCACTGACTTGCAACAAAACCCATGCCAGAACAGCTTGGCAGCATCCCGGACTGTTTTGCGCAATTGTTTGTTGTACAGAACTCGGATTTGTGGGCCTCTGAGGCACACATCATTGTCTTTCCACACATTTCTTATCAGGGCTGCTGGGTTTGCAAATTCATATCAAGTATCTGCAAGCAGTTCTTTCTTTATGGCTCCTGTCCTGCCATTTGTGACTGATGCTCTGCCTTGTGCGGTCAAATGAGCATGCACATTCAACCATTATGTCTCTATACATTTTTCAGTAGAAGCATACAGCTCATGCTGTACAATTTGCTCACCATGCAGCTAGTCACTATATTCTGTTGGTTAATGTCATCAATCCTGACAGCTTGTGAAATTAAAAGTCCGACATTTGAGCCATGCCCTTGTAATTGCTTTCAGGAGCCAGCGTTCCATTGGCAGAAAGGAAGAAAGGGAACCAAGCTGGAGCAGACCCTGCCAACAGCTGAGCGTTTGGCAGCTGCTCAGGCGGTGCTGTCATCCATGCAGGCAGCAGAGCCATTGCAGGTGAGGCAGCAAAAGCGTTTGCATTCCTCCCAGACACTTACTCAGTATATGCCTAATGCAGACATGTATTACCTGCTAAATAACGCAGTGACTATGCTAGCCTCATCTACATGCACATGCAATATCTGACTACCTTTGATGCATTGGGTCTGACTCCTCAGGTGGTTGCCAGCAGAGATGGACCATCAGGCAGAGGTCCCAAGCGTGCCAGAGATGCAGGAGGGTGCTCTGATGGGCAGACCCACTCCCACAAGTCTCGTAGGATCTCACGTGTAATGAGCGACGTCAAGCAACTTGCCCAGGTGGGACTTCAACCTCGTGTTCTTTGGCCATTTGGCAACATGTGCAAGGCAAGTCTCTAGCCTGACTGCTTTGAAGATCAAGCCAAGTCACGCTTCACTGGGTCTTTCCAGCTGTTGCAGATTGCAGCTGAGCACCATCCTGAACCTGCGACGGTATAGAAGTAGCACAGTAGCTCATGACAGTCCCTTGCCTGCTGCCCTTGCATTTGTTGCTCTAAGCAAAAGGGCTGCCAGTATACTGTTTAAAAATAAATGTGTACATGGTCTAAACCTTAAAACCTACTGATAAACCCTCAACATAAACCCTAAACACTGAGTACAGTTGCACTGTGTATCAACACCAGATACACCCCTTCAGATTGCAAGCAGGTTCTACTGGCTTGTGATGGTGTTCCTTTAAAAATATCTAAATACATAGTCTGAACCCTAAGTTCAACCATAAATTCTAAATCAGTTGCGCGGCACATCCACACCAGACATACCCCCCTTAAAGTCTAAGCAAGCGCCATTGGCTTTTCGCGCCACTGGCTTGTCATTGTGTCCCTGTAAATATGATATATGCATAGTTTAAACCCTAATTTCTAAGTCTAAGTCCTAAATTGAACCTGAACCCTACGTGCATCTGCATTATACATCCAAGTCAGACACAGCCCTTTAAATTGCAAGCAGGCACCATGGCCGTGTGATTGTGCAAGCATTTATGCAGGATGGCAGTCTTGATGTGGAGTCTGCACCTCAAGCTGCTGCTAACGAGGTGGAGCTGCTAGCAGTGCTGATTGACAAGCAGGTATGCATGTCACGCCTCATGTTATTCTACCAGCCAGTCCAGAAGTAGCTTTGCAGCAGATATACTTACACCCATTACTGCACTTGACAGCATTCTTGTTTCAAGGTGATTACTTCAAAGCAATGCACTGTAGTATGCACCCAAAGTATTTGCTTTGCGCAGTGTTTGTAGTCATAGACACCCCTTGTTGTGTCATGACAAAATGAGCATGAAGGCGGCTCTACATGCTCATAATGTCATGGCACAACAACCAACAGAGTTGTCAAGGGAAATTGTGCATCTTGCTCAGGTTGGTGCATTGCTTTGCAGCTTGTGTGTTACACATGTCAACTTGCGTAGTCATCTTGCATGTCCCGGTCAGCTTGCAGGATCAAACACCATGCACTGATGGTATCAGCAGCCAGCTGCGTAGTTCCTGAGCAATTGTGTTGTATGCACCCATGTTGCAAGCATTGTGCTGAAGCACAGGCACAAGCTGATGTTGAGCAATATTGCATGTTGACCGGTGTTGCACAGGGTGTCAACAACAGCAGCTCAGATCCGCGGACTGTAGACACTGCCTGCTGTGCCATGGAGCAACAAGCAGATGGCCTCACATTGGAGGTCGATCTTGCCACTCAGACGCCTGCTGTAGTCAAGCAGGTGGCCTACCTAGTCAGGCAGCTGCAGTCTGTTGCATCTGCTGGTGGCCACCCCAGTCAAGCCCCTGCCAACACATGTTTGCAGATCCAGGCAATGGCAGCAGCTCTGACCACTCCAGCACCTGGAGAGAGCAGGCACAATGACGCTACTCTCCGCTGTGATGGCAACACTCATGTGCAAGCAGTAGGGAATACTCCAGATGCATCTCAGCAGAGGCTGAATGGTGGTGACCCTGCAACTGGCACATGGCCCGCGGCAGCAGCTATGGAAGAAGCGGCAGCAGCTGTAGAAGAGGCTGCTGCAGCAGAGCCAGCAGCTGCAACAAATATGGAAGAAGCTGCAGCACCAGAGGCAGCGGCAGCAGCTAGAGAAGAAGCTGCAGCAGCAGAAGCAGCGGCAGCAGCTACAACTGAAGCTGCAGCTCCAAATGAAGCAGCAGCACCAGAAGTAGCAGTCGCAGCTACAGGTGAAGCTGCAGCACCAGAAGCAGCGGCAGCAGCTACAGATGAAGCTGCAGCACCAGAAGCAGCGGCAGCAGCTACAGATGAAGCTGCAGCACCAGAAGCAGCGGCAGCAGCTACAGATGAAGCTGCACCACCAGAGGCAGCAGCAACGGCAGCAGCTAGCGAAGAAGCTGCAGCACCAGAGGCAGCGGCAGCAGCTAGAGAAGAAGCTGCAGTATCAGAAGCAGCGACAGCAGCTACAACTGAAGCTGCAGCTCCAAATGAAGCAGCAGCACCAGAAGTAGCAGTCGCAACTACAGGTGAAGCTGCAGCACCAGAAGCAGCGGCAGCAGCTACAGATGAAGCTGCAGCACCAGAAGCAGCGGCAGCAGCTACAAACAAAGCTGCAGCTCCAGAAGCAGCAGCACCAGAACTAGCGGTCGCAGCTACAGGTGAAGCTGCAGCACCAGAAGCAGGGCCAGCAGCTGCAAATGAAGCTGCAACACCAGAAGCAGCATCAACAGTAGCAGGAGTAGGTGTAGCAACATCTCAAATAGTGCCTGACACAGATGATGAGGTACGCAGCGTCGCAGAGCAGACTAGCAGCGAGAGCCAAAGGGCTAGTCCCTCAAGTCTTGTTCAGTTGACACCAGTTGTAAGCCGTGCATCAGTTTCCGGAATAGAAGTCGGCACTCATGTGGAGCGTATCCCAGGCCTTCACGCCCTTCAGGTGCACTATGCTTCATCATCATGGCTCAGTGTATTGAGTTATACATACATACATTTGCGTCATACATACAGGCATCACCTTCATGCAGGTCCAGGCTCACCTAGTTACATGTGTGCAAGCACAAAGGTGAATGGTCATTTAGTGTATTATGTATATTATATTATTTATTTATTATTATTAATATTGTTATTGTTATTATTACTCATATGTTGTGCTATGCATTAGCACGCATTGCACACAGTGCTCCTTTGGTGTGTCAATGCTGACCCATCCACCTTGTCCATCATGAATGCTGAAGCTGCATATGGCATGCAGCTGTCTACTGTGCAGGCTGTTCCCTTCGTTTGCAGTGCGGTAAGCTTTTGGATAAACCCTAATGCCAGGTCTGCATTTGTGTGCAGGGGTGTACGCCAGACACACAAGCAGCAGCTGTGTCGCAAGAGGCAGCCTATGGTAGCTTGGCACCAACTGGGCCTGACAGCACCTCTACAACGCCTTCAAGCGCTGATGATCCAGTCCTTGACACACCTGCTTGCAGCCAATCAGACGCATCTGTGAGCATTCCGCCTGATGGACGGGCTGTTTGTGTTGGCCCCAGCACCACAGCCACATGTGTGGGTGTGGAACGTGAGCAAGATGGTGATGGTGCCAATTCAAGCTCTCCAAGTGTGGAACCTCAAACAGATGATGCTGCTGCTGGACACAGTAGTGTTGGTGCCACTGTGGGCATGACACCTGAATTTGATGGTGTTGGCCCTAGTGGCTTGGATGCTGCTGCAGACTCTGAGGTCACTGACCTGACTGATCACTCAGAGGCTTTTGCTAAGGTAAGATTGCATATGCTTGCTTGTAGTGCTTCATCCTGTTGGCTGTAGGACTCACAGCTAGAGAGTTTGCATTGTCTGCCATGTTGCTGCTTGTATCAGTGTATACATCCTTGGGCACGGGCATGCACGTAGTCGGTACAGTCTATTGTAGAGTTGCTTGTCTGTTTGCTTGTACACTGCCTTCACCCTGAGTTGCCTTAAATCCTCTTGCCATGTATGCCGCCTGCCTCTTGGCATGTGTGCTTGCATGTCTGTCCATCTGTGCCTATCTGTTTGTTCATCCATCTGGCTGTGCCTATCTGTACATCTGTCTGCCTGTCTGCCTGCTACTTTTTGTCACTGTTTTGGGATAACTGTACAGACGTTCATGTCTGAATTCAGGTGGATGACCCTTTGCGGGAGGTGTTTTGGAGTCTTGGATGCTTTCTAGTTGACCCAGGCATTGGACCACTCACCATGGACGACATTGACGCAATGAAGGCGATTCAAGATCAAGCTTTTGGTGATGAGGCGGCTGACAAAGACATCAGGCTGGTCTATCACACCAAGGCAAATGTGGCAGTGTTTAGAAGGGACATTTTGTGTATGAAGATTGGCGGCTGGATGAAAGACGAGATCGTGAACTTCTACATGGCCTTGCTCCAGGTGACTTTGCCAAGTGATCCAGATCATCTCTTGTTGCAGTAGCACTGTCTCCAACGCCATGTTTCAGTTCGTACTACATGTACTTGTTGTAGTACTGAATTTGGCTGCACAGCATAGCCTTGCCTGCAAGTTGGGCCCTGGCCCCTTGTGACTTGCCGTGTACACACCCATGTGTCCATCCCATCCCTGCACTGTCCAATCATGTTTGTCTGTGTCTTACTGCCATGCTTTGCCCTGCCCTGTCTTGCTCTGTCTTGACTGCCCTGCCCTGCCCTGCCTTCCTGCAGCTGTCCTGCCCTGCAATTAGTTGCGCTTCCTGCCCTGCCCTATCATTATTCATGATGAGTCCATATTTGCCTTGTTGAAGCACCATGCAATGGAGTCATGCTGTGTCACAATGGCAGGTCCTGTGTTTGCTTGTGTCAACCTCTGTTGTCTTATCCTGAGCAAGTCCCAGGTGCTCACAAGCGCCAGCTGGCACTGAGCAGCTGAGATGTGCTTTGTGGCCTCTGCAGCAATGTGTTGCCTATGATGATGCAGGACAGGGACACGTTGATGCGCTGCAAGAAGCTCAACTTCCCCAGATGTTACTTCTTCAATTCTTTCTTCATGAAGAAGTTGTTCAGGTGTGGTTGGACCCATCGGACCCAACTCATTGCCGCTTGGCTGCATGCACGTTGCTGGCATTGAGACATGGCTTCCTGTGCTTGCATACCAATCAGCTAAACAGCTAGTGTGTGTGTGGCGTTCATTGCCAAGCTGCTTGACCATAGCTATCTTTTGTATATGCATGAGTCTAGCATGCGCATGCCATCTACAACGTGACTAACCTGCCAAATGTGGTGCAGTGATGCCAAGGCATACAGCTTTGACAATGTACGGAGTCATGTGAATGCACAGATGCTGGAGTGTGATAAGCTCATCTGTCCTGTGCATCTGGGAAAGCATTGGACATGTGCAGTGGCAGACTATCAGCAGCAGACTGTCACCTACTATGACTCCTTGTGGGTATGTGTCAGTTTGTTGCAACGTCTGAGTGCAAGTGTAGGATCGTACCACTTTGGCAATGCACCTATGCAACAACAGATGACGTATTGAAATGCATGCATTGAGTCGTACTGTCGCCTCTCTTGAATGCGTTATGCCAGCAGTTGACGAGACATAATCTGCCGCTTGTTATATGGTCAGTCACTCATGTCATGCCATTGTTTCTGCGTGTTGATGGGATGCTCCCTTTTCTGATTGGTTTCCAAGTAGGGGGGTACCTGCTGTTGTGCAGAGTTGTACCAATGCAGAGGCCATCATGCATGCTCTTTTGAGATTTGTGGATGACATAAGTCAAGCTCAGGGCAAGAGCATTGACATCTCTGCGTGGCGCGTGAGGTATCACCACTTTGTCTTGCAATGCATTCCAGCAGTCTTTACGCACACTACGCCATGTGTGCTTGGACGCATCAATGCGTTTAATTGCAATGCAAGGAGCTGTCAGGTCACTGTCAGTGGAATGCTTGTGACATCATCATACGCTTGAAATGCAGGTGTCCTGAGAAAGATGAAACCCCAAAACAAAACAATGGATGTGATTGTGGCGTATTTGCACTGCTCTTTGCTGAGTATGCGTCACGCAATGCACAGTTCAATTTCTCACAGAGACACATCAATGCGTATCGGACCAAGATTGTGGCCGATGTTGCCACAATGAGGATTGGAATTCCCCCCTCAAGCTAGTGCAAGCGTTCATGTTATTGTATGATTGGGTCATTGGTTTACAGAAAACCCACTCGCATTCATTCTTGCAGGTTTTCGACATCTAATGCTTTGCATGCGCTTTGTCCAGTTCATGCGTCTTCCTTGTTTGTCGCATGGGATCCCAGATATCAATGACATATTATGGTGGTGCACTTAAGCATCAACCTTTGTATTCTTACAGCCAAGTTGTGACTGAGAAGTGCTTGCCATGTCTTACATGCATCCAAGTCGCTTAAGAGTGCTGCCCGACATCCATGCTATGTACCAATTTTATGGCTTCTGAAGCCTCTTATTTTGTACACTGTACACTGTGGCACATCAGCAGCTTTAGCCAAGGAGGTTATGCACATAACATCACGAGTATCAATTGTGCGAGGTCGATGAGCACAGATGCATCATCGTCATGACATCATTCAACTGTGATGCCCAACTGTCCTGGTTCAGGGGCTGCAGCTCTGAATGATCATGCACAATCACTGATAGGCACCAAAACACTGTAAGTTGGTGCAGACCAATGACAGCGAAGTGTAATATGATTCTGCAGCATGTGGCGCAACACAAAATTGAAGTATGGTTACGTACCCACAGTGCGTGTGTGTGATTGGTGCAGCTCAGAAACCATATTTTGCCACAACGTTGGTGAACCATGGGATGTCGTGCAGCTCTGTACAACATTGCATTGGATGTATATAATTTCAGACAGACCCGCTGTAGCACAGTGTTGTGAATTAGCTCGTCCTTGCATCTCTGTGTGTTGCCGAGCTGTGTAGCTTCAGGCAGAAAGGAGACCGCATGAGTTCCTGCTGTGCAAGAACACGCACATCTACACGTATGTATGTACGCATACTTCTTCTTGGTGTAAGTCTGTGTTTATGTGCTAAAGTAGTGGTTCCATTAGCATGACAGATTAAGATGTAGCTTCTCATGTCTTCTCGGCTCACAGCACAGACAGGCTGGTGTAAAGTGAACAGGCAAACAAGCAAGGGTGTAGCGGCGTGTACGCCATTACAGTCACGGAGTGATCTCGTACAGCTTGAGTCATAAGTTGTGATCCGTGGCTTGAGGTATTCAGACTTGCGACAGAACTGTGAGCGGAGCGCTGAACCGATGCCCCGGTGCGAACAGGCACAGCAAGCCAACAGGCACACCTTTCTGTTTGCGGGCTCACCGCCGCGGAAAACAACTGTAGCGCTCGTGGCTGATCGGTGAAGACGACTGCACTGTACAAGCAAAACAGGGTTGCAGACACAGTTTTGACTTGGCAGCTGTGCGGCACGCAAGAGACCGATGCCTTCTGTTGGTCAACGTTCGTGGCAAAACAAGACAGCTGTCATCTGTAGTATCCAGTTTGTGCAGCAGCACAGTATGCTATCAGCAAGAGCCAGAACACAAGGAGTACCAAAAACCTGCTGCCTGGACAAGCTTGCCTCTGAAAGAGGGCAAGCCTGTGCAGTCAGCAAACCTTCGTTCGGTGTCACTTGTATTGGCACAACTGTGCAGTCTACTTACCAGATCAAAAAAAGGGATGCCAGGGATTGGCCCACCCCTTGCCCCTTGACTTTGACTTAGACGCTGACTGCTGACTGCGCCAGCAGCTCTCTTGCTGAGCAAAGGCTACCCCATGCTTTTGAACGAAGTCTAAAGCTTTGGCTTTCAAACTTGGTCACGTAACATGCAAGGCCATGGTGAGTCAGTCTGGTGTTCGAGATTGGGATGCTGAAGCACACAGTCATGTACAGCTGTGCGTACGTGTGGACCTGAATTTATTACTCAAGCTGTACACGTCACATTTCGAATTCAAATTCATCTTGTACATCATCTATCGCCTCATTGTGCAACTGCACCTACAGAGCCGGTCAGATCCCACCACTTCTTGTCTGCGGCGCGACCCATGGCATCAACGCCTCTTAAAGCGCTTTGGAAAAGGACTTGTCAAACTAGTTGTGGCACACGCCTCATGAGCAACACGCACTCAAATGATGTCTTTTTCTGACAAGTCCAATGTTTGTTTGGATTTATGTTGCACTAGTGTACTCAGTGAACAGAGCCCATAAGGCCTAGGTAGGCTACGATGGCATCACCAAAATTTTGCACGTAATGACAAGCACTGTTGGAAGAATGTTTTTGTCAGACTTTGGACAAAATCTTGAATGGGTGAAGCTGGCACACAAATGGTACTATACCACAGTGACTGCACCTGGGAATCCCCTGGCTGCTGCGGCTTTCACGATCGTGATGAATTCAACAAATAGCTACAGACCATGCATCCCACCCTGCATGTACAAACAGTTTTGAGAAGTGCTGGAATCAGAGACAAACATGGAGGTAGATGCAGCGCGCGCGCCCACACAAACACCCACCCTCACCTGCTGCTGCTGCTGTACAACCTCCCGCCACTGCTGCTGCATCACCATCACCTGCCACTGCTGCACTGCCTGCTGCCACTGCTGCTGCACAGATCCCTGCCATTGCTGCTGCACAGCCTCCCGCCGCTGCTGCTGCACAGCCTCCAAGCCCCACAGCTGTACAATGTGCAGCTGCTGCTGCTGCTGCTGCAAAGCCTCTAGAATCCGCGGACGCCATTCTCCCATCAGCTGCCATTGCTGCACAACCTGCAGGAGCCACTCATGCTCCTGTCCCTGTATCTGCCAGAGCAGTTGCTGCAACAAGAAGTGTAGCAGCAACCAGAAATGCCACAGCTGCAGCAACCACAGGCGCCACAGCTGCACCCACCAGAGGTGTCAAAGCTGCAGCCAGTGGAAGTGCTACAGCTGCTGCAGTCCGCAGGGCAGTGGCTGCCACAGCTTTGCCTCTGCCTGCTCCTCGTGCCTTGGCAATGATCACAAGGTCATCAGGAGGTGCTAGTCTGAACACAGACCTAAGCTTGTACCAGACCGCCATGCAGTCCAGACTGCACTTGCTGTCACATGGGTATGTCAGCTGCAAAGCAGATGGAAACTGTGGCTTCAATGCTGCATCCCAGTTACAATACAGAAGCAGTCATCCATCCTGCAGCATTGACGATCTCACAGGTGTAGGACAAGGTCAGCAGCAAGACATGCGGCAGCTTGCAACAGACATGTTGCGGACAAATATCTCATTGCAGAAGGCGCTATGCCATCCTGAGGTGGAGACTGATGTGTTCAACATATGGAAGGATTTAGTGCCAGCTAGGCAAGCGCGTCCTGATGCTCCTGTCTGGTTGCTACTTGCAGACCTTGTGCAGAAATCTGCACAGTCTAGTAAGGAATCATGCACCCTTACTGCAGCTCATGTACAGTTTAAAATTGCAATGCTTCTGGGCAAAAGAATTTATGCCAATGGTGAGCAGAGTCAGGCATTGTGTAACAGCTCAGCAGCACTGACTTTACACACCTAAAGCCTTTGTGCATATGCAGGTGGATTGTGGGCTGGTGATTGGGTGATGAAGGCTTTGCCAGAAGATCAGTAACAGAAACCAATAGCCGTTGACAGCGAGCTTCTTTGCAGTGCAGTATGTAGAGCTGTCCTTTGTTGTACTGATCAGCAGTCTCAGAATCTTCTGTGCTGACCACGTTACTCAAGGTCTGCAGGGCAGGTGTTGCCAGGCCTCCTGCCTCCCTAGCTTCAATAGCAGCTGTCAGGGTGCCCAGCTGCTGAGTATAGAAAGCAACAGCATCCTGTGTTTCTCTGACAACAATGTGCACCTCTTCCTGACACCGCACAATGCGTTGCTGCAGATCCACCACTTGGTCATGCAAGGCAGACTGGTTAGGACTGCAAGTGAACCATGGAACCACCCAAGCCTGCTGCTCCATGTCAGCAACTGACATCACAGCAGGGTCATATGGAACTGAGCCAATGTCTCCAGACACAGCATGCCACTCTTGCAGCTGCTGGACGCTCTTCTCCAATCGGATGCGAGTGGCTCTGGCTTCATTCTTCAGGCTGCTGCTGGTGCTTCTGTGCTGTCTGGAGGTTCTGTCATCTGGTTCTTCAGGCTGTTGCTTGGATACATGCAAAGCGTCAAGGTCAACTGCAATGTTGCGCTGCAGGCGATCAACCCAGTAAGCCTTATGCTCCAGCATGGCTTGCTGATATGCATCAGAATCTCGTGACCACCTATCAATCAGATTGTGCTTTTGCTCAAAGTTGCGAGCTTTGGCAACAGCTGTTGCAAGCTCCTGCCGATACTGATACTCACTGAGGCTGTCAGCTTCAAATAGTGCATCCTGGGCTGGTGGGGGGAGGGCTGTCAGGATGAAAAGCTTCTCCAGGCACATCTGGCAGTCATGCCTCCAGCACAGTTTGTCCTGGTCATGCAAATCACATGTGAAGCAATGAATAAGCCTGCACTCTTATCTTGCACATAGCGGGACTTTGCAACAAATGTAGAAAGATATTGCATCATGCATTGTTAGATGCAGCAACATTGGAGACATGTAAGAGCATACCACAGTGACTGCAGGGGTGAACTGGATCTCAGAGCCAAGATGCTCCTGAGTTGTGAGATCCTGTATGCCGTCGCTTTCAAGGCATTCTAGCTGCTCTGAATACTGCATGGCTTTGCTCTTGGCATTGTTGTACCAGCCTGCCAGAGTGACAGAGAGCTTGTCTTTTTTGGCAAGCTCCAGGTGGCTCATCTGTGCAAATGAAACAGCTGAGAAATGGCTGTTGTGTAATTATACTCAGTAGCTGATTACCATTGCAGGCAACATGCCACAGGACACAATGTGCGAACAAAAGACACTCAGTACATCTCAGCAATCTGACAATGGCAAAGCAACCATGTAGGCACAAGATGCAACTATGCAATGAGATGGCATGCACAATCATGCACGTTTGTTCTTGGTTTCAAAAAGCTTACCAGAGCAGTCAAAGCATCTTGCCTACGTGCCATAGACATGTACTTCAGCAAGTGTGCTGTTTTGCGGAGGGTAGACCATAGGTGCTCCACATTGTCACCAAAGGTCAAACCAGACTCAGGGGTGCACCTTGCATCAAACTGTCTCTGGCAGGCTGGCTTGTGCACGCGAGCATGCTAGGGACCAATGGCCATGTGGGGTGATGTTTCCCCAGGATGATGCCTGCAATAGATGACCAACAGTGTAAAAACAACAATGCTATCATGCCTGTCATCTAGATGGCCGTCCATAGCTATGCAACTGCTGCAATGCATATGATTCACTGTGTACAGGCGCTAAATGGCGCCACACACATCTGCTCAGGGACTACAGACTGACCTGTTCCAGTAGGAACTAAACTGACAGGCAATGTCAAGAAAGAAGCACACAAGCCTCCTTCCGGTCCCTTCTTGGTACTGCTGCTGAATGTTGTCCAACATCAGATCATAGTAGGCAAAGTTTTCCTCTGTAAACAGGTTGGCAGCCACCATTGTGAACTCATGCCGACAGACTAAAGCCGCCATTTCAAAGATGTCTAGCACCCCGGCTCTCCTGCCTAGAGTGCCCACTGCTTTGAAGTCCACACATGATGGTGGCGTCATAGAACGCTGCAATGCCATGCATATTCTTGGCAGCAGAGCGCAGATGTGTGATGCCTAGACAGGCATCTCCAATGGCCGCCTGGCAAGTTTTCCAGCAGCATGGGCAACTCTGCCAAGTAGTTGGCTGTTCTGGTAGTATGCCAAGCAAGCCACAATCCTTGGCCTGACTGACCTCCATCTGTGCGTCATAAAGAAAACAGTCAGTGGGGTAGACTGGCATGCTGCAATGACACTGCTGTTGGTGGATTCAGGAGGACATGTCCAGCAGCTTTTGGCCTCACTCTTACCTCAACACGCTGCCATTGTCTTGATGCTTCACCAAGGTTGTTCCAGATGGCAGCTCTGCCTGTATCTGGGCAATTGAACAAATACAGCTGTTTCAATGCCGCGCACTGAGCCTGGACTGCTGTTGGACCAGAGAGCTGCGCTGTCACTGTTAATGCTAGCACCTGATTGTCATACCATACTTCTGGCCGCGAAGGTGTAGCTGGGAAACATCCAACACTGATAGGATGTACAGCGACATACTTGTGGCAGTTGCAGCAGATATGCTCTGGACTTTCCACAGTGGCATAGCCATTGATACATGCAAAAGTGATGGCTGCTGCTGGTAAGACAGGCTGGATGAAATCTGGTGTCTTGCAGGCATGGCAGTGGAGGGGGACAGCTGACACTCTTGCCCGGAAATCGGCAATCAAGACTGATTCAAAGTCCTGCCTACGCTGCTGCTCTCCTGACAGAACGCAATACCTGCGGAACCTGTGCTCGGGCTGTCGCTCCTTCCAGAGCGAGTCTCTGTGAGTAGCTACGTCAAAATTTACTCATGAGTTGCTCACTAAACACACTCTTTGCAAGTTGGTAAGTGTGCTGCATTTTCCCTGCTACAAATTTGTTTAAAGCACCTATTCAAAAAAAGCTATAGCATGTCGCTACAGTTACATCAATGACAATGTATGCTCGTTTTCTGTACAAGCAAGACATGGCTGAAACCTGTACAGACATGTCAACGTTGTAGTGCTATTCGCAAGCAGAGTAGCATGTGCTGTCAATGACTTCAACAATTTGTGTTTAACGTTAACGCATTACATTGAAGGCATGGTACTGTTA
>JAABUP010006698.1_pt1 | contig 16127 bp, 16 predicted proteins | sample 5559201 | NCBI WGS metagenome assembly JAABUP01 (sample SAMN10711887, study PRJNA513373) | rock metagenome | isolation source: Antarctica rocks | place: Antarctica
GCGGCCGCTGCCGCGAATCAACAGTTCGGCCATCGCGCCGCAGTCACGAGCGTCGCTCTTCAGCGTGCGCAGCAACTGCTGGCCGCGGGCATCCTTCACCGCTCCCGGGTTGAGTTCCACGACCTCCGGGCCAGCCGAGCGCAGCCGAGCCACGAGTGTCCGGTGATAGTGACCTGCGGCCTCAACGCCGACCCGCACGACGACGGCATCACGGTCATTCCGGGCGCCGGCGACGGCTGCATCGAACACAGTGAACCCGGCCTCGGTCAACCCAAACTCGAACGGCACAACGACGATCTCGCCGTAGTGATCGGCGACCAGGGCGACCGCGCTGGACTTGCCCACGTCGACCGGGACCACCAAACACCGCTGCGGCTCCACGCCACGGATCCGGGCCATGAACTGGGCCTGAAACTCGCCGTTGACGAATGCCATCACCACTCCCATCTGTCGGATGTCACCGACAGTGCGAGCGAGGTTGGCCGTCGACGGGCAGGTGCTTCGGCGTGGCGTGCGCCGCTACCGATCAGCTCGACCGCCGTCCGTACTCGCACACCCAGGTGGTATCAGCAGCGCTACAGGATCGTGCGCTAGGCCGCGGGTAGCCGGGTTCAGGCGTCCGGCGTTTCGGGGTCGCGCAGGGGTCTGAGTTGGCCGTCGGGGAGGTCGACTCCGGCGAACTGGTAGCGGCCGAGGACGTTGATGTGGTTGTGGCCGAGTGGTGACAGCCGTCGGGTGTCGTCCTCGGTGACGTGGAGCTGCTGGCTGTCGCGGAGCTGGTCGAGGGCAGCGTTCTGGTAGCGGGTGTTCCACAGCACGATTGCGTTGACAACGAGGCCGAGGGCGCCGAGCTGGTCTTCCTGCCCTTCGCGGTAGCGCTGGCGGAGCTGGCCTCGTTGGCCGTGGAAGACGGCTCGGGCGAGGGCGTGGCGCGCTTCCGTGCGGTTGAGCTGGGTGAGAATCCGCCGCCGGTAGGTCTCGTCGTCGAGGTAGGCGAGCAGGTAGAGGGTCATGGTGATCCGGCCGAGCTCGGCGACGGCCCGGCCGAGGGGAGTGGGCCGCCCGCCGCCTTGAAGGACGCGCAGGAGCTCGGAGGCGCGCACGGCGCCGGTGGCGAGGCTGCCGGCGACGCGGAGCAGGTCGTCCCAGTGGCTAGCGATGAGGTCGGTGTTGACGTGGTGGCGGGCGACGCCATTGAGCGGGCCGTAGTCGGCGGTCGGGTCGGTGCGCCAGAACCGGGCGGCGCCAATGTCGGCGAGGCGGGGGCTGAACTGGTAGCCGAGCGGGCGGAACAGGCCGAAGACCTGGTCGGAGTAGCCGGCGGTGTCGGTGATGAGCTCGTGGGGGTCAAGGGCGGTCTGCTGCTCGAGCAGGCCGTCGAGGATGTAGAGGCTGTCGTGCAGGGTGCCGGGCACGACGATGGCGTGGAAGCCGGCGAACTGGTCGGACAGGAAGTTGAGGTAGGTGACGCCCCGGCCGGGGCCGAAGTAGCGGGGGTTGGGCCCGGCGTTGAGGGTCCGCACGGGCACGACGAAGCGCAGCCCGTCGGCGCTGGCGACGTCGCCCCCGCCCCAGGCGCGGGCGAGCGGGATGTCGGCTTGGGCGTCGACGAGGCGGGCGTTGGCGGCGGTGATGGTGTCGGCGCGCAGGTAGTTCTGATCGACCCAGGACAGCCTGCTGCGGGTCAGCGCCGGCACGCCGGCCTGCACAACGGGCTCCAAGCCGATGTTGCAGGCCTCGGCGACCAGGACCGCGCAGATGCTCAGGTTGAGGTCGCCGGCGCGGGCGGCGCCTTCGGAGACGTGGGTGAACTCGTCGAGGAACCCCGTCCAGCCGGCGACTTCCAGCAGGACATCGGGCAGGTCAACCGGGGGCAGCAGCCCGTCGACGGCGGCGCGCAGGCCGAGCAGGCTCGGCGGCTCGTCGAGCCGGTCCAGGGCGGTGAGCACCGGCCGGTCGTGTCCGTCGACGCTGTCGATGCGGACGGCGTCGTTGTGTTCCAGCCGGCCGGCGACGGCGCGGTAGGCGGCGTCCAGGTCGGCGGTGAGCAGAGCAAGCTCGCGGTGCGGGTCGAGGTCATGCCCGAGGCTGACCGCGACGCCGGCGCGCGCGTCCCGCCAGGCCTGGCCGTGGAGTAGCCGAGCCCGAGGGTCGGCCCAGCGCCGGCTGTCCGGGGCGTACACGTCGCGGCGGCGCAGCGCCTCCCGCAGCCGCTCGAGGACGAGGAAGGTGTAGGCGGGACGGTTCAACTGGCCGTTCGGGCCGAGGACCCGACCGGTCCACGGGCCGCTGGCCAAGCCGAGGGGCACCTCGTCCGAGCGGACGGTGCGGCGGCCCTCCAGGGCGCGCAGCGCCTCCCACGCCGCCAGCACGTCGGCGCCTGCCGGTGCGGCCTCCAGTCGCAGGGTGGGCAGGAAGCGGCGGACCAGTCCGTAGCGAGGCAGCAGGTCGGCCAGGTGGGTGTCGACCTCGGGTCGGGTAGCGGCGTCCACGGCCTGCACCGCGGCTCGGAGCTGCTCACGGGAGACGGTGCGCCCGATGACGTCCCACACCGCGTCCAGCCCCCGTCCGGCGGGTCGAGCAGCACCTTCACGGCGTCGCGCAGCTGTACGGCGGCGAGGTCGAGCGCGGGCAGCGTCCGCAGCCGCTCCCGCACACCGGAGCGGTCAGCCCGGGCCAGGAGCTGGCCGAGGAGCTGGTCGAGCAGGTCCAGGGCGTCGTCGCCGGCGGCGGTCTGCAACTGCCGGGCCGCCGCGAGCAGCGTCGCAGTCCGCCGCTGCCCACCCATCCGGGACACCGCCTGCGCTCTGGCGGTGGTTGCGTACCGGGCGAGTGCCTCCAGCCGCCCGGCCGGCACGAACGTCAGGTCCAGATCACCCACGCCCAGGGCGCGGATCTCCTCCAGCCGGTGCAGCGCCCCGAGCAGCCCCGTCGCGGTCACGCTCGTCGGTCCGCGGCGCAGCCGGTCCAGCGTCGAGACCCGCTCCCCGTCGGCGACAGCGAGCGCCCAACCCAGGGCTCGGCGCGACGGGGCGAGTCAAGACTCGAGCCAGGCCAGCGCACCCGGCACGCTGCCCCACAGCTCACTGGCGCCGGCGGCGTAGTCGACCGCTTCGCTCTCCTCGCCGAACACCGTGTAGGCCGGGCGCTTTCTCGGCAGCCTCTTGCGCCCGGTCAGGTAGGCGGGGATGTGCGGGTTGAGCTGGCGAGCATTGGCGAGCAGCGCGTGCGCTTGGACGTCCGCGTCCGCGCGAGCGAACGCTGCCAGCGCCCTGGTATAGACGAGGCCGGGAGCGCAGTCATCGGCGTGCGTGGCGAACAGCTGATCGAGCTCGTCGTAGCACGCAAGCGTCAGCAGCCAGTTCGCCTGCCGGTAGCGCAGCCCCTGATTGTCGCGCGGGTTCAGCCGCAGCAGCTCGCGCTGATGCGCGACCGCCTCCTCGCGCCGACCGAGTCGCCACTGCGTCGCGGCAAGCGTCGCGCGGGCGCGCATGTACGGCCGCGTCTCAAAGATCAGCCAGAAGTCGCCGACCTCCTCCTGGAACACCCTCAGCCCAAGCGCTCGCTCGCCGGCGGCAACGCCCGTTTCGAGCAGCTCGCGCGCCTCTTCAAGGCTCGACGCCGCCTGCGCGAGCAGCACGTAGGCGTCGGCGCAGTCGGGCCACAACCCGAGCGCCCGGCGCGCGAGCGCCGCTCGTCGAGTCCCCGTCGCCTCCCACGCGTCATAGATCAGATCCTGCGCCTCGTACTCCGGTCGGGAGACGGGCTGCCCGCCGCCGCCTGGGATTGCGGTCAGCGCGCTCAGTCTCGACCGCTGGTTCCCCGTCGGCAGGACCGGTACGGCGTGCTTCGCAGCAGCAGGCCGCGCGTTTCTGTTCATCGACACCGCTACACGACTACCAGCCGGGCCGGACGACCGCTCCTCGAGTCCGCGCAGAGCTCAAGCCAGTCCAGCTGAAGCAGCTCGCCTGGCCATTGACAGCGGCCAACGTAGCCGTCGTCGACCCAAACCCGGTTTTCCGTACGAAACTTCTCGGGACCCCGTCCTGCGGGCTGTGGTGGGCCAGATCGGTGCCTCGGGGGAAGTACTGGCACTGCAGCCCAGTGTTCTCGTTGGTGCCACGCTGCCACGGACTCTGCAGATCGCAGAAGTACACCTCGATCCCGGTGTCAATCCGCAGGCGGGCGTGCTGGACATCTCAGCGCCCTGGTCCCAATTCCTGGAGCGGCGCAACTGCTCGGACAGCGTCGTGATCGCGGCGGTGATCGCGTCGCGGACTGCCTCAGCGCCGTGTCCGCTCAGCGCCGGGCCGTGCTTGATCCTGGGGCCGTCGCGGCCGTCCATCGGCGGCAAGTGCAACAACATGGTGTTCCGGCTGGTCCGCTCGACCAGCGTGCCGATCGTCGAGCTGCCAAGGCCGAGGATCAGATCACCCTCCGTGACTGGGGACGGCGCGATCGGCGGCCTCGGCGGGCTGTTGACTGTCATCACCTCGCTGGTCACGAACTTCTTGCCGCGGCCGGCGCGGGTCGGGTCGAACCCGCAACGCCCGGCCGGTCCGCATGCACGCAACGAGCTCGCGCTTCAGCCCGCTGCGGTCCTGCACGTACAGAGCCTGGTAGATCGCCTCGTGGGAGATCCGCATCGACGCATCATCAGCGAAGTCGCCCCGCAGCCGGTGAGAGATGCTCCGAGCTCCACACCGACTCCCGCCGGCGCGGCTTGCTGCGGCCCTTCCACGGATCTGTCACTGGGCCGGGCACCCGCCGTCGCGTCGGGTCGGCGCCCCTGACCGGCGAGCCGGTCCTGTACGACGGGCGTGCAGAGGAGGCGCCGGCCTTCGCAGCCAGTAGAGCATCATGTCGTCGAAGAGTCCTCGTACCCGATGGCCGCGGCGCCCGGTGGCTATCGACCGGCAGCCACCGGGCGCCTCGAGTGCGACTACCAGCGGTTCCAGTGGGTGAAATTCCTGTCGTCGACCCGCGGGCCCGGTTTGAAGTCGGTGCCAATCGTGTAGGCGACGGGGGTCAGCGCGACCTGGACGGTGGTGTCGAACGGGAGGCCGAGCAGGTCGGCCATCTCGCGCTCATAGGCGAGGTGACCGATGGTCCAGCACGTGCCGAGGCCGCGTTCCCGCGCGGCGAGCATGAAGCTCCAGGTCGCGGGAAGCACCGAGCCCCAGTTGTTCGCCTGCCCGTGGACCGTGCTGAGTTCGGCGCGGGTGGCGACCCGCACCACCGGGATCATCAGCACCGGCACCTCGTGCAGATGCTCGACTAGGTAGCCGAGGCTGCCCCGGATCCGTCCCCACTCCGCCGAGGCGAAGCTCCCCCTGGTCGGGATCGGCAGGCCGTGGTGCTCGTAGGGATTGCCGGCCGAGAGCCCGGCGCGCCAGAGGTTGGCCATGTCCGTCTTCGTCGCGCGATCGTCGACGAAGACGAAGTCCCATTGCTGCTGGTTGCGGCCGGTCGGAGCCTGGGTGGCGATCTTCACGGCTTCCTGGATCAGCTCCCGCGGAACGGGCCGGGTCAGGTCAAGGCGCCTGCGAACCGCGCGCGTGGTGGTGAGTACTTGGTCGGCGGTGAGGCCGAGAGTCGGGTACGCCGGGCTGCCGTCATTCACTGTGTTGCTCCTAGCCGGAATTAGCGGTCAGTAGGGGTTGGAGATGTCGAGTACGCCGGCGTGCTCGCGCGGACGGCGCTTGCGCTGATCCTCGGCTGTCGTCCAAGGCCGCTGAGAGCCTCATGCCGGTTGGCTGGTGCGGTCGTGGACCAGGCTGACTAGGACGGCGACGACGGCGACCGCGAGTGCGATGCAGACGATTAGGCCGGCGGTCGCGATTCCGGTACTCTGCGCGATCAGCCCGTCGCCGATGACAGGCACCGTGATACTGCCGTACAGAGCGACGTAGTACCACGCGGTCATCTTCGTCAGCTGTGACTTGGGGACGGCGATTGCGAGTGAGACGAGGCCGGCGCCGGTGCAGACCCCGGCGGATGCTCCGATCACGGTCGAGGCGGCGATCAGCCCCGGGAGGCTCGGGGCGAGAAGCGTAATCGCGAGCAGGGCGAGGCCGGCGACCAGACCGAAGGATCCGATGATCGGCGCAAGTCGTGGCGATGTGCGTCGCACGATCAGCTGCCCCGCCGCGGTGGCTAGAAACAGGATCGCGAGGACGACACCAGCGAGCGCTCGGTTGCTCAGGTTCAAGTAATCGGACAGGAAGACCGCTGCGACAGCGGCGACCAAACCGTTGGCGGCGAAGCCGACGCCACCGGGAACGATGGCGTGGATGAACAGGCGCCGGATCCGCGGGCTCGCGAACAGAGCGCCGCTGGAGCCGCTTTCGACGCCGCCCGCCGCGCGCGTGTCCTTGCTGACGGGCTCCGTGGCCCTGCTGTCCTTGAATCCGCTCGCGACCGCGAGCAGCGCCGGGGCGATCGCCAGGCTGGCGATCAGGTCGATGAGGAACGGGAGCGTGAGTGCGGCACTGCCGAGGTCAGACAGTGCGCCTGACATCGTGGTCCCCACGGCCAGCCCGCCGAAGCTGACCCCTACGGCGATCACAGCGGAGCGTGCCCGACGGTCCGTGTCGCCGAGCTCGATCATCGCCGAGGTGGCCGTGCCGCTGGTCAGGCCGGCGGCGAGGCCCGAGAATACCCGGGCCGCGATCAGCAGCCCAAGGGTGGTGGTGACCAGGAAGACGGCGGCCGACACGGCCGAGAGCGCGAGGCCGACAGCCAGCCGCGTCAGCAGCCCGATCCCGGACCCAAAGCGCGCAAGCACGGCCAGCGCGACGACAACGCCGACGGAGTAGATCCCGTAGATGACCGTGACCGACAGCGAGGAGATGTGCAGGCGCTGCTCGTAGAGGCCGAACAGCGGGCTGGGCAGCGTGGTGCCGGTCATCACGACCACGAACACGGCCGCGACGCACCAGAACGCGAGCCGTGATCGCGACGCCCGATCCTCCAGCGCCGTCCTCGCCGCGCCACGCCGATCTCGATCCACCAACGTGAGCGCCGGGCGGGCAGCTCGCTCGCGCCTGACGGGTTGTTGCTGTTGGACGCCTGACATGGGATCTCCGATCGCTTTTTTGTAACTGGTTAAACCAACTACGAGCTTGACAGATCCGGAAGTAACCTGTCAAGCTCGTTACATGAGCTTCATGTGGACGAGCGGTCGGTCGAGCCTCGACTACCTCGGCACCCTGCGCTGGCGGCGAGGACCCGAGCCTCGCGAGTACCTGTCCCAGCCGTCGGACCTCGCCGACTGGGGCACCCAATCCGGCCTGGTCACCGAGCCGATGCGAGTGACGGCCGCCCAGCTCACCACGGCCCGAGAGCTTCGGGACGTCATCTACCGCGTGATCTTCGGGCGCATCAACGGGGCCAGCCCGACCGAGGCGGATGTCACTGCGCTCAATGCCGCGGCTCGACGCCCTCCAGCAGAGCTATCGCTTGGTGGAGATGGCGCTGTACGCCGTGTCGGCACCGTGTCTCAGCTTCTCTCTGCGGTCGCGCGTGACGCGCTTGACCTGCTCGGCGGCGACCAAATCGGACTCGTCCGTGAATGCGACGGCCCCACGTGCAGCCGGCTCTACGTAGATTCCTCGCGGGCCCGCAACCGCCGCTGGTGCAGCAATACCGAGTGCGGCAACCAAGCGAAGGTCGCAGCCTTCCGGCGTCGCGCTAGTTCCCTGCCGGCCCTCACCGAATCCAACCCATCCAACCATTGAAGGCGTAAGCCGGGCTGGCCTCTTGATCCTGCCGGAGGCCGAGCTGAGGCGCGGCTTGAAGAACGTGCCGGAATCTGATCATGCACTTGTGCGAGACGCGGTCCGGCTCGGGGCGCATGTCTTCCTGACCGGGGACCCGGGTGTGCTCGCCTGCCGCGATCATCTGCTGCCGTTCGGTCTACTCATCGCCAGACTGTCGGTGGCCATGAGAACCTCCCCGTAGGGGGGTTTGAGTAGCAGCGCTACAGGATCGTGCGCTAGGCCGCGGGTAGCCGGGTTCAGGCGTCCGGCGTGTCGGGGTCGCGCAGGGGTCTGAGTTGGCCGTCGGGGAGGTCGACTCCGGCGAACTGGTAGCGGCCGAGGACGTTGATGTGGTTGTGGCCGAGTGGTAGTCGATGACACCACCGGCGTCATCATCGCCGCCCAAGGGTGCGGTTTCTGTCCTGCAGCGCGCCCGCTGCTGAACACATGGACCACCGCACCAGAATGGGATCCCCGCCACTTCGGGGAAGCCGCTGAGCCGGCCTGGCGCCACTCGAAACCAAAATGGACCAGCTGCTACCGCTTGTGCTCCCTACCAACGGAGCCCCTCGTCGCGCCGCGAACGGAGGTAAGCCGGGACGGCCCCCACTGGGTGGCCCCGAGCTGCCGCCGGTCTGGAAGCAGACCGTCTTCTGCCCCGCACGCGCCGGAAAGTGCCGGTGCCCGCTTCACGAACCGAGCATGGAACTGGACAAGACGACCGTCCCGACCGTTCCGGACCAGAACGTGCCGGACGGACAGCACACCCTCTGCCGGCAAGGCTCAGCCGTCGCGACCTACAGCGAACAGGTGATCAAGTAGATGCAGAAGATGCTCTTCGGAGGCTACGAGATGACTGACCGCTATGGCGGCGCGCGCGCCCGGAACGAGTGGCTCCACTCGCAAGCCAAGAGCGACAACGAAGGGCAGCCCGCCCTCAGCGGTGACCGCTTCCAGGTCGCGACCATGCCCGGTGTCGCCTTGATCGTCACTGTGGCGTTCATGGCGACCAACCACAGAGTCGGCTGGCTCTACCTCGACCGAGTCGCTAGGAACGAGGGAGTCGCCCCCTGGGAGACGCGCGTCGAGTGGAGAGCTGCTCGCGATCGGAACCGGAAGTTGTTCGACGCCCTGCGGGACACTCGTCTGCCCTCCGTTCCAGCCAACTACCGCAAGCACCCGCAAGCCGGACGAGGAGGTCAGTGGCGACGAAGAAGGGTGACCGACCCAAAGATGGATCTGCCCCGACCCCGCCAGGGGTCGGGGCAGATCTGCGTCAACAACCTCTTGGAGATTTTGGGGGCAGGCATCCGCATCCTCGAAGCGGGACCTGTGCTGGTGGGGAAGCCCGCTTACCGGCTCCTTCGACCACGGCTCGCTGAGCCCCGGGAACACCCGCCGTCGCCAGGGTAGGAAACCCCTTGGACATGCTAGCCAAACTTCTTGCGTCGCCCCCTCAGCACCGTGGAGGTCCCCCAAAGGGGGGCTATTTGCGCAACCTCTCAGGGTGGCGGGGCGGATCCCAGTCAACGTCACAGCGGGGCCAGATCAGACTGAACCGTCACCGTCGAAGGCATTGCCCTGGCCGTACTGGCCGTCGCGGTCGTGCGACTCGCTCGAGCCGAGCGAGATCCCCCCAGTCGTGCCACCCAGCGGACTGGGACTCGGCCGAACCCGTCGAGCCGCTCGTTTCCCCACCGCCTAGCCGGCGTCACGGCGTACTGCGCAAACTTCAAGGTCGTGCTTCGGCGCGACGCAGGTAGGAGGTAGCCGACGTCGTCGACCACGAGGACGTCGGGTCGCAGGTAGCTGGTGAGCCGCCCGTTGAACCTGCCGGTGGCTTCGGCGATCTTGCGACGGTTCGGTGGCACGATCGACCATGGGACAATCAGCAGCGTGGACAGTCCGCCGGCCTGTGGCGCCGTCCTCGGCGGCGCGCGGCCTTCGGGCTGGCAGGGCAGCGAGGACGAGCTGGGCGTGCTGCGCTCGGCTCAGCTGTTCCGCGGCCTTGACCCCGACGACGTCGCCGCCCTGCTGCCCGCGTTCGAGTCCCGCACCATCGACCGCGGCGCCCGGCTGTTCGCCCAAGGCGACGTCGACGAGGCCGACGTGTTCGTCGTCCTGTCCGGGCGGTTCACCGTCGCCCGCGAGCACCGCGACGGACAGGCTGTGACCGCGGTCCTCGGACCGGGGGACATGGTCGGGGAGCTCAGCGTGTTCGACCCCGGTCCGCGCACCAGCACCGTCACCGCCGTCACCGGCGGCCGGGTAGCGGCACTGACCAGCAGTGACCTGCTCGCCTGGGGGACATCAAGACCGCACGTCGCAGCCCGGCTGCTGCAGGTGCTGGCCCGCCGGCTGCGTCGCACCAACAGCACCGTCGCCGACCTGATGTTCGTCGACGTCGCCGGTCGGATGGCCAAAGCGCTGCTCGAGCTCGCCGCCCGGTTCGGCGAGCGACACGGCCCCGAGGTGTGGGTACCGCACGGGCTGACCCAGTCCGAACTCGGCCAGCTCGTCGGCGGATCCCGGGAGACCGTGAACAAGACCCTGTCCGAGTTCGCCGGCCGCGGCTGGCTCCGGCTAGAAAACCGGGCCGTCGTCCTTCTCGACCTACCCCGCCTCGCCCAACGAGCCCGCGCCGCCGGCTGAGCCGTCCTGCCCGGTGCATTGCGTCCCGCGGCAAGCAGTTGTCTTCCGGCTTACCGCTGCCGACCCAGCCGGTCCCGCCGAGCTGCTCACCTTTGCCCTGCGCAGCTGAGCGAACAACACGCACAGCCGGCGCTCGCCGACCACAGACAACGGCTGAAAGACTCAGCTGACAGAAGTCGCTGTTGAACCCATCGGTGTACTTCCCGGTAGGCAGCGGCGACCCCGGTTGCGCTCGAGCAGCCCGCCAGCATTGCGAACACGACAACGACGCGACCCGGAGGCACCACGTTGGCACGCACTACCACCATCCAGCTCATCGACGACATCGACGGCTCGAAGGCAGCTGAGACAGTTCATTTCGCTGTCGATGGCCGGTCGTATGAGATTGACCTTTCCGCCGAGCACGCCGAAGGCCTGCGGCACAGCCTGGGAGCTTTCATCGCCGCAGCACGCCGGGCAGCCGCAGGACCCGCCAGCACCAGACGTGGCAGGGGTCGTCCCGGACCGGCAGGAAGTCCTCATGCCTCGGCGGTCCGGGCGTGGGCGAGCGAGGACGGCATTCCCGTCTCGGGCCGCGGCCGCATCCCCGAAGCCGTGCTTGCGCAGTACACCGGCGCCCAGCAGGCCTTCGTAGCCGAACCAGCCACAGCCGAACCAGCCACAGCCGAACCAGCCACAGCCGAACCAGCTACAGCCGAACCAGCCACAGCCGAGCCAGTGGCAGCCGAGCCCGCGGCAGCCGGGCCAGTGCCGGCTGAGTCGGCGGACAAGCCGAAGCGGAGCCGACGCAAGCGCGGCTGACCCTGCCCTAACCCGGGCGAGCCAGTGGCACCGCGAGCACGCCGGCCGGACGTCGCGACGAGAACGAGCCCAAGCAACCTATGGCTGGGGTAGTGGCGCCGAGCGCCGCGGGTGAGCCCGCTGCCACTGACCGCTCCCGGCAGGCGCGAGAGAGTAGTCGTCGGGCCCGGCGCGGCGGGAAACGAGGCAGGACTTCGCTCTCGCAGAGCGGAGGTATTCGGCCGGCTTCAGGCGACCATGACGTCACATCACCGTCATCAACCGGCCGGCGTCAACCGAGTCCGACAATGCTGTGTTGGGGCAGGCGCGGCGAGATCGAGCCTTGGTAGTCACGACGCAAGGCCAGCCGGTAAGCCGGCGCGAAACCACCGCCGCCAGGGCAGCCGATTGGCTAGCGCAGCCGGTGCAAGCGAGCGGCCCGCGGCACCCGGGCCATCACCGGTCGCCGGCCTTGCGCAGCTCGTGGCCGGTGGCCGCTTGGGTCAGCGGCGGTCCCATCGAGGTCGAGTACTGGTCGGCGTGGGAGACCAGCCGGCGTAGCCGGCCAGCGACGGTGTCTTTGGTCATCGGCGGGTCGGCGAACGCGGCGAGCTCTTCCAGCGTGGCCTGCGGATACTCGAGCCGCAGCCGGCCCGCGGCGAGCAGGTGCTCGGGTGCCTGGCCTGCCAGCAGCGCCATAGCCGCCTGTACCCGGGTGACCGCGGCGGCTGATGCGTACGCCGACCGGCGCTGGTTCGCACTGTCGAAGTTGGCGATGGTGCTCGCCGTCGCCTGCACCTGTCGGTGCTGCTGCCGTGCCTGCCAGGCCAGCGCACCCTGGGATGCCCCCAGCTGGTTCAGCAGCGCCTCGATCGCGTCGTTGTCGCGGACCATCACCCGCTCGACGCCGCGCATCTGCCGGGACTTGGCCACCACGCCCAGGCGGCGTGCGGCACCAACCAGCGCCAGCGCCGCCTCCGGCCCCGGGGCGGCAATCTCCAGCGCGGACGAGCCGTGGGGTTCGCTCAGCGACCCGTGTGCCAGAAACGCACCCCGCCACGCGGCGGCAGCATCACAGCTGCCCCCGGAGACGACCTGCGGCGGCAGTCCCCGGACCGGCCTGCCGGCCCGGTCGATCAGACCGGTGCAGCGGGCCAGCACCGCACCGTCGCGTTCCACCCACACCAGATACCGGGGTCCGGCGCCCGGCAGCATCCGGACCCGCGCGGGCTGGCCGTAGAGCTCACCGATCTCCCGTCGCAGCCGGCGGGCAGCAAGTCCGCTGTCGAGCTCAGCCTCGACGCCGACCCGCCCGTCGGCCAGGTGCAAGCCCCCGGCGAAGCGCAGCAGGGCGCAAAGCTCCGCCCGGCGGCAGCACACCCGACCCGGGGGCAGCTGGCTTAGCTCGTCCTTGACGGTGCCGGTCATGGCAGCCATCGACAACCGGCTCCTTCCGAGTCCACCGGACAGGACACTACGGAGTGCCGCGGCTTACGCACCTTGGGCAACGCTCGCGGTCCCAGGTCCGGTCGCCGGCAAGCAGAGCCGGGGCCGGCAAGCAGTGCCGGGCTCTGCAGGGTCAGACCTTCGTAACGCAACCGGCCCACGACAGGCTTCACTAGATGTAGCGGCGGACCGTCGGCAGGCCCCTGGACGCAGGGCTGCCTCGCAAGGCCCGCTGCGCTCGTGCGGGACAGCGACGGCTGTGCCGACCCGATCCGACCGGCGCAGTGCCCCGGCGGTGCCGGCTCGCCGCGCCGACAGTCAACGGTGGCCGCTGCACGGTTCCCAGGGCCGCCTTTTCCGGGCTCACCGCCCGACAGTTGTCGCAGGCCGTCTTCCGCCGAGACTGTCATCATCTGCTGATGGTGCGACGCACCGGAACAGGCGAGAGCCTCGCCGCCGGCGTTCACGCCCAGTTGCGCATCGACATCCTGGGTCGCCGGCTCGCCCCAGGCGAGCAACTCAAACCCGCCGAGCTCGCCAAGCGCTTGGGCGTCAGCGTCAACGTCATGCGCGAGGCACTCGCCCTGCTGGCGGCGCAGAGCCTCGTCCGCATCGAACGCAACCGCGGTTTCTACGTGACGACCTTGTCACCCGAAGCCCGCACTGACCTGACGGCGGCACGCAAGATCAACGAGGGGGCCGCCCTGCGGCTCGCCGTCGAACGAGGCGGAGCGGACTGGGAGTCGCAGATCCTCGCGGCCCATCACCGCATGGCGACCCAGCCGATGTACCGGCCCGACGACCCGGCTACCCGCACCAACGACTGGACCGCCGCGCACCGCGCCTACCACCACAAGCTCATCGAAGCGGCCGACAACCACGTCCTGCTCGAGATCTGCCAGCGCCTGTGCGATGCAGCACAGCTGTACCGCGCGTGGTCCGGCAGGGAGGAAACCGGGCGCGACGTCCCCGCCGAGCACAAGGCGCTCCTAGATGCTGCCCTTGCCCACCAGGCAGAGCGAGCCGTCGCCGTGTTCGAGGCCCACATCGAGTGAACCGCAGCGTCCTGCTCGAGCTGGAGACCAGCAGCGGACAGCCACCCCAAGTCCGGGCAAGGGCCGGCATGCCGGGGCGGCCACCTGGGGCCTGGCGTTAGTGTCCTGGCCGAGCGCTAACCGTCGGGCGTTGGCCCGCCTATGAGGAGGAACCGTGTCCCTGGCCTCACCCGCCCTGGTAACCCGGCGCTGGGTGGTGCTGGCGGATCTGCTGCCCGGAGCCCGGATGCGCGACGCCGCTCTGGTGCTCGGCGCCGCCGGGTTCGTCGGACTCAGCGCGCAGGTGGCGGTGTCGCTGCCGTTCACCCCGGTGCCGCTGACGATGCAACCGTTCGCGGTGCTGCTCGCCGGCGCCACGCTGGGGCTGCGCCGCGGGGCGGCGGGGATGGTGCTGTACGTGCTGGCCGGGATCGCCGGGATGCCGTGGTTCGCCCAGCACCACGGCGGCACCGCGGTCGTGCACGCCGCCTCGTTCGGCTACCTGCTGGCCTACCCCTTCGTCGCAGCCCTGGTCGGCGGGCTGGCCTGCCGCGGCGGTGACCGCACCGTGCTGCGCACCACAGCCACCATGGCCGTCGGGTCGCTGGTGATCTACGCGTTCGGGTTGCCCTGGCTGATGGCGACGCTGCACGTCGGCCTCGCCCGCGGGCTCGCGCTGGGAGTGACACCGTTCCTGGCCGGCGACGCGGTCAAAGTCGCGCTGGCCGCCGGGCTGCTGCCCACCGCCTGGCGGCTGACCGGGCGCCGCTGACGCCGGCCGTCCGTTCCGGCTCAGCAGCCGGCCCCCAGTGATCACGGTGGCTCGCAGCCCTCCTCGTCCTGCCAGCGCGGCCTTGGCCGGCTGGCCGGTCACCCGGTCCAGGTAGCGGCACGGCTCACACGCCCGGTTGCCCCGCAGCACCACCTCCCCGATCCGAAACTGGCGCCCGACCAGCGCCAGCAGGTCAACCCCGCGTCTCCACGTTGCGCCGTGCTGCACCGGTGTGCAGGTGCACCCCGTGTTCGGCGCCGGCGGCGTCCAGCGCGTCGGCGGCGATGAGGGTGACGTCGTCGTACAGCCGCCGGTCATAGCACCACTGGCCGGTGCCGGCCTGGTAGCGGTCGCCAACCAGCCCCTGGCCGGCTACCGCCACAGCCGACTGGACCGGCCGCATCGCCAGGCCGCCGGCGCCGGCGCCGGCGAGGTACACCCCCACAACTCGACCCACCCCGTGGACGCTAACCGCCGCAACCGGCTGGCAGCTGCCGTTGCAGGTTCTGCCAAGCAGCCCGGGGATGGGATGATCCACCTCGTGGACGGTCGGGACAGCCAGTCCGCCCTGGACGGTCCTGCCCACGGCAGCTGGCCGCCCGGGTGCTCCGGCCGCGACGAGACCTGGACGTGCTGTGTTCGGCTCCGTTGCTGGACGGTCTTGACCGCCAGGACGTGGCGGCGCTGCTGCCTGCCTTCCGGGTCGCAACAGTCAACGTGGACCAGGAGCTGATCACCCAGGGCGAGTCCGGCGATCCGCAGATGTTCGTCGTCCTGGCCGGCCGGTTCGCGCTGACCCGCCGGCACCGTGGCGGGCGGGTGGTGACCGCAGTGCTGGGTCCGGGGGACTGCGTCGGGGAGCTGAGCGCGTTCGACCCCGGCCGGGCCACCCGCGCGGTGCGGGCACTGACCGCGGCTCGGGTGGCGGTGCTTGGCGGGCAGGACCTGCTCGAGTGGGCAACGACGCGTCCGCAGGCCGCGGCCAGGTTGCTGCAAGTGCTGGCCCGCCGGCTGCACCGCACCGACGCCGCCGTCTTCGACTTCGCTGTCCTCGACGTGCAACGCCGGGTAGCCAACGCGCTGCTCGACTTCGCCGCCCGGTTCGGTGAACCGCACGGAAGCACTGTGCAGGTGGCGCACGGGCTGACCCAGGTCCAGCTCGCCCAGCTCGTCGGAACGTCCCGCGAGCGGGTCAACAAAGCCCTGGCCGACTTCGCCTCCCGCGGCTGGCTTCGCCAGGAACGCCGCTCGGTCGTGCTCACCGACCTTCCCCGGCTGAGCCAGTGGGCCCAAGCAACAGCCAGCCCCTGAGCTTCGCGCGGCTGTGGCGCAGGATGCGCAGGCGCGACCGCTCGACCTCAGGCCCCGTTCCCGCCGGCCACATCACACGGGGTAATTCACTGAATGCCGCTCGATGGCCGGTCTGAGATGCCCGGCGCCGGGTGAGCGGGCCCACGGAAGCCCTTCCTCGTCCGGGTTCGCGGCAGTACTACCGGCGAAGGAGACGAGCGCGCCGGACCAGGCGGTCGACGGTGGCTTCCTCGAGCGCGGGTGGTGTCTGGTCGTCGTCGCAGCAGGGCGGCTTGGGGTCTGAGTAGTAATGCCGCAGGATCGTGCGCTAAGGGATGAGGCTGTTCATGCGTCGGGTGAGTTGGGGTCTCTAAGCGGCCTGAGCGCGTCGGT
>JAABUP010006700.1_pt1 | contig 16119 bp, 19 predicted proteins | sample 5559201 | NCBI WGS metagenome assembly JAABUP01 (sample SAMN10711887, study PRJNA513373) | rock metagenome | isolation source: Antarctica rocks | place: Antarctica
GGCGCCGACCTCGCCCAAGCCGTCACCGGCAGAACGACGACGTCGTACAGCACCTGACGCCAAGAGTCGACCCGCCGGTGCGCGTGGCCCGCTCATGGTCGTCGCGGCCACCGCGACAGCGGGCAGGACCAGTGGCTGCAACACGCTGTGCCGCAGCCCGGCGTGGGGCTGGAGAGGATAATTTCGTGTGGTGTCCATGCAGCACGACACCTCAGACGTGATCGTCGAAGGTGCCATGCGGGCACTGGCCCGGCACGGCACCAGCCGGCTGTCGATGACCGACATCTACCGCGAGTCCCAGGTCTCCCGCGGCACGCTGTACCGCTACTTCGCCAACCGTGAAGCCGTACTCGACGCTGTCAACACGCAGATCATGAGCAGCATGCGGGCAACGTTCGACCAGGCCGTCGCCGAACACCCCGACCCGTCGGTCCGGATTCGGGTGATGCTGCACGCCATGATCGAGTTCCCGGGCCGCTTCCCGCACATGCACCGCCTCATCGAGCACGAACCCGCGTCGGCGATCGGCTTTCTAGCCCGCGAGCTGCCGCACATGGTCGGCATTCTGACCGAGTACCTGGCCCCAGCGCTCGAGGCGGCTCCCCCTGTCGTCAACGGGTCGATGACTTGTGAGGAGCTGGCGGAGATCTTCCAGCGCCTCGTCACGTCGACGTTCCTCATCCCGTCGCCGGGATCGGACACCCTCGACGTCCACGTCGCCGACATGTGGGACAGCTTGTTGGCATCGTCGACTCCTGCCGCCCGCCGCTCCCGGGCACCTGCCCGACGCCGTACTGGCAGCCGCACGGCCGATTGACAGCCCAGGGTCCGCTGCGTGTGGCTCACGCCCCTGCAGCGTTGCCAACCAGCGGAATCAGCGGCCCGTGGCGCGAACGTGGCTGGCCGTCAGGAGAACACGGACACGACTCGCGGGACGCTTGGAGGGCGTGCTCGAGCCGCAATAGCCGCCCAAGCACACGGCCGGGAACCTCCTGCACCGCGCGCTGCCCTGTCGGCACTCACCCGGCGGCGTGCGACACGCTGCGACACACCGCTTGTCCGCGGGTCATCTGCGCCGTACCGACGGTGTAGAGCACACTGCTGTTCGTGTTGCGAACAGGGCGCCCGCTGGCCGGGGCGGCGGTGCTGGCCGCCGCGGTGCTGGCGGTAGGCGGATGCGGCAACAGCAGCGGCAGCGGCAAGGCCGGTTCTGCGGGGCATCCGACGACGGCCGCAGCGCCCGGCGGCCCGGGGTCGCCGGCGCCCGGCCCGGCCGGTTCGCCGGCGCCTTCCCCCACACCGCCGCCGCCTGAACTGCCCGGCGGTGGCCGCACTGTGCTGCCCGGGCACATCGTCGTCGCCTACTACGGCATCGTCGGCACCTCCAACATCCTGGGCCAGACGAACAACCCCGAAGCCGATGCCGCCGGAGTCGAGCAGCAAGCCGCGGCCTACCACCCCTTCGGGCGGGTGCAGCCGGCGTTCGAACTGGTCACCACTGTTGCCTCAGCCTCGGCCGGCGCCGACGGCAGCTACAGCTCCGCGGTCGACTTCGCTCTGGTGCAGCGCTACCTCGACGCCGCCCACCGCCACAAGCTGCTGCTGGTCCTTGACTTCCAGCCCGGCCGGGCCGAGTTCCTGCCGCAGGTCAAGCGTTACGAGCGTTTCCTGAACGACCCGTCGGTCGGGGTGGCACTCGACCCGGAATGGAAGCTGACCGCCCAGCAGCTGCCCAACCAGACGGTGGGATCCTCCTCGGCGGCCAGCATCAACGCCGTGTCGAGCTACCTGTCGGCACTGGTGACTGCCCGCCGGCTGCCGCAGAAGCTGTTCGTGGTCCACGAGTTTCGCCTCACCGAACTGCCCGACAGGCAGAACGTGGCGATCCGGGCCGGGCTGGCCACCGTGCTGCAGATGGACGGGCTCGGCCCGGTCTCGGTCAAGACCGACTCCTACCGGCAGGTCACGGCCAACGCAGCGCCCTTCCACGTCGGGTTCAAAGTCTTCCTACGCCGAGTCGACGACCCGGAGCTGCTCACCCCCACCCAGGTGATGGCCCTGCACCCACGGCCCGAGTTCATCAGCTACCAGTAGCACCAGCCAACCAACTCACCTGCAGGCGGCTGTCAGCCACGAACGCTGGGCTGCCGGTCCCGCAGTCCCTGGCCTGCCGGGCAAACCGTCCGTCAGAGCGCCGGCCAGCCTCTCCGGTGCCGGCCCAGTCGGCTGCGGGCAACCACTGAGCGCCGTGGACACGCCAGGGCGGCCGGTTCGGGCTGGGTCGGGCACTGTCGTTCCGGGCGCCCCCCGCGTCCGCTGAGACGACGGGCGAGAACCGCGCTTTACGAGCGTGGCCGGTTGCAGTAGTCCTCACGCGGTGGTCGCACGGCAAGAACGACGTGCGATTCGCGTCCCGTTGGCGGTTCGGCCCGGACGTCTGCAGGCCGCGGACCCGTAGCGGAAAGAGGCACGGTAGAGCACCTTCAGTCGGCGTCGACTACGCCAGTAGAGTCTGTCCGCAGACACGGGTGACGCACCGGCTCCTGTGCCGAGCCATCTGGCCGCCCACCGTTGAAGCGGCCTGCAACTGCTCGGCCGGTCGCCGATGCCAGCCAGGCGAAGTCAAGACGAAGGGCTCAGCCCGCTCCCGCCGCCGGTGAGCTGACCTAGCAGCTGATGGGACTTGGTGGCCCGCTCGGCGTCTTGTTGCGCGCACTGCTTGAAGCAGTACACCAGCCTGCGCTTCACCCAGCGCCTCGTCGACGCCGGCGTCAGCCCCTCCACCGGGTCGGTCGGCGACTCCTATGACGCGATGGCCGAGTCGTTGTTCTAAACGATCAAGACCGAGTTGATCTACCAGCAGCGCTGGGCCAGCCGACACGACGCCGAACTTGCGGTCTTCAGCTGGATCGAGGGCTGGTACAACCCCGAGCCGATCCAGGCCGCTCTGGGGATGCTCAGCCCGGACGAGTTCGAGGTCGCAGCAGCCGGGTGCTCACCGGTGCCTGACGGGGCGGCGGCGTGAACGTCCCTGCCGGTGGACCGCCGTGGGGGGATGACGGCGAGACGACGACGCCGGCCGGGCGCTGCCTGGTCTGCAGCACAGCGTTCGTCCCGACCGGCCGGCAGCTGTACTGCCGGGCCGCCTGCCGCAAAGCCGCCTACCGGCGGCGCCACGGCCGCTGCTTACCGGTGGTCGCGGTCTCGGCAGGCCGGTCACGGCGCGACCGGGCGGTCTACCAGTGCCCGCAGTGCGAGGAGCTGCAGATCGGCGTCCAACGCTGCCCGGACTGCGGGATCTTCGGGCGCTCCCGCGGGCTCGGCGGGGCGTGCCCGCACTGCGATCAGGTGGTGACGCTGGACGAACTCGACCTGGACCCGACACGCTGATGATCAGCCCCGGCCAGGCAACCCCGTCAGGCTGGGAACCAAGTAACCGAGCCTCCACCCAAGTGGGGGAACCTCAGGTGCCTGTCAGGTGCTGGCCGGTCCGCTGCTCGCGTTCATGCTTACGTCGGTGCCAACGGTGATCTGGGGTTATGCGTTTTGGGTTGAGACCAGGTCGGCGAAGGCGACGATGTTGTCCCGGTAGCTGGCGGCCTGCTGGTCGAACGACCCACCGCAGGTGATCAGCCGCAGGCCGGCGTGGTCGATGTTGCCGTACACCGCACCGGTGGGAAACGCATCCTTGGCGAACTCCTCGACCCGACTCACCCGGAACACCGCCGCCCGGCCGTCCGTGCGGGCGACGAACACCCGGTCGCCGGGCTTGAGATCCCGCAGGTTGTAGAACACTCCCGGGTGACCGGCCCAGTCGACGTGGCCGGCGATGATCGCCGGCCCGAGCTGGCCCGGGGTCGGCGCGCCGGTGTACCAGCCGGCGGGAAATCCGGTCGGCGGCGTCTGCATGGTCCCGTCGTGCTGCAGCCCCAAACCCGTCAGTGGGGAGTCCACCGCAATCGCCGGGATCTGCACCCAGACCGGGACGGAGCTTCGCAGCGGCGGGGCTGTGCCGGCTGGTGCGACGCCGGCCGGCTGACCAGCCGGTCCTCCGCCGCGGCCGGGAGCCGAGACCGCCGGTGGCCGAACAGCATGAGACTCGCTGGCGCAACCGGCAACGGCGACGGCGACGACCGCGGTGAGCAGCGCACCCGAACCCGCCATCGCCTCGGCGCAGGGCAAGCGGGGCTGCCGCCCGGCCTGGTGCCGCATGCGGGTTGCCGGCCTAGCTGTCCCGGCGGTGTAGCCGGACAGCCGCAGTGACAGCGCCACCGGCCACAGCAAGCGCCAGCACGTCGACCAGCAGCCCATCCCCGTTCCCCGTGCCGGCACCTGCACCGGCCCGGATGAACATGCTGCCGTCACCTGCGTGGACCGCCCCGACCGGGACCTGCCCGACCTGGGGACCCGTACCGGGGGGTGGGCCAGCCGGCGCCGGGCCGGTGGGGGTGCCGGTGCTGGCAAGCACGGTCGTGGGCGTCCTTGGCGAGAAGCCCACCGGTGTGGCGGCTGTCGGGGTGACTCCCGTCGTAGCACTCGGCGGCGTGCTAGTACCCGTCGTTGTCATCGTGCCCGTTATCCCGCTTGGGGTGGTGCCAGTCACGCCAGTCGGAGTCGTGCCAGTCGGGGTCGTACCGGGCGGAGTCGTGCCAGTCGGGGTCGTACCGGGCGGAGTCGTACCGGGCGGAGTCGTGCCGGGCGGCGTCGTGCCGGGCGGCGTCGTGCCGGGCGGAGTCGTGCCAGTCGGGGTCGTGCCGGGCGGCCTCGTGCCGGGCGGAGTCGTGCCTGGCGGGGGGGTGTTCGGCGGCGAGCTCGGCGGTGTCGTAGTCACGCACAGTGGGCTGACGATGGTGTCGTGGATCAGTGTCACCGCACCGGCGCCTGATGCTTGCTCCCCTGCCAGCAGCCGGCCCTGCACGGTCACCCCGTTGCCCAAGGAGATGGTGTCGTGCGCCAGGATCGTGCCTTTGAGGGTGGAACCGGCACCGAGGGTGGCGGCGCTGCCGACCTGGTAGAACACGTCGCACGCCTGCGCGCCGCGGATCAGGCTGACGTTCCCGGTACCGCCGGTGACCAGGGTGCTCGCCGTTTGGAAGATCCAGACCCCGTTGGTCTTGTTCTGCCCGTCGAGCACCAGCGTGCCGGTCATCTGGAAGGTCCCCGACGCCGAGCTGTAGACCCCGGCGACCAGCCGTTGGTTGGCAAGCTCGGTCGCCACCCTGGTGGAGACCTGCCCGGCGGCGTAGTTGTACGCGGTGGTCAGGTCAATCTTCGCCTTCACCGTGACCGCGTCGTTGGGGGTGGGACTGGTGTGGTTCGCCCCGGTCAGCGTGACGCAGTCCGCAGCGGGGCAGGCAGCGAACCCGGTCTCTGCAGGAGTCGGCGAGGACCCGACATCACCCTTGATCGTGGTCGCACCGGTGTTGGTGATCCCCGAGCCGGCTAGCACCGCAAACGTGCCGGCAGTTCCCAGCGGCACCGATGTCGCCGGCGCCTGCAGCCTGCGCGCGACCGGCGCCGCGGGAACGGTCACCGCAGCCCTAGCCGCAGACGGCACTGCCACCCGCGGTGGGGTCGCCGCCGGGGCAATACGCGCGGCCAGCACCACCGGAACAGGCACCGCCGCCCGCCCAGCGGACATCAGCACCGCCGGCGTAGGCGGCGTCGCTGGCGCCGGGGCCCGGACCGGGACAAGCACCACCGGTACCGAGACCGCCACCCGGCCCGCCAACGGCACCGCCGCCGGTGGCGGTGGGGTCCGCGGCGTCCACGGCGGCTCCGGCGTCTGGGCGCTGCCTGCCAGCGGCACTGCCGTCGACGCCTGGGCACTGCCTGCCAGCACCACGATCAGCCCCGCCGAAGACAAGGTGACCAGGGTCGCTGCCGGGCCGGCGACGTAACGCAGACGCCGGGCACCGGGCACGTACTTGGAGGGCCTCATCTTTGATGAATCGGCTTGCTTGGCCGGCTGCTGAGCCGCGGCGCGTCTCTTGTCGGCTGAGCGGGCGAACGTAGGGCCAAGCCCGGCGCTCCCCGGGATGCAGGCAGCACCAGGGTTTTGTGGGCGGGGTTGTTTTAGAGCAGACCTTTGTCGTGCAGCGCCTTGCCCAGGTCGTGGTGCAGCGCGGCGGCTTGTGCGGGGACCAGGACCACCGACTCCTCACGCCGGTCCCCGTTGCCCTGGGCGCTGCTGGCCAGCAGGTCGATCAGGATCGTCGGGGTATGGCCGCCGTCCTGCTGGGTGATCACCTCTCCGCGGAGCCGACCCGGGCCAGTAGCAGCAGCCGGGCAGCCCCGCTGGCTGCTCGGATGGTGCTGCCCGGGGCTCTCAAGGCGGCGAAGCCCGCCGCCGACCTTATGAGGAGGGCGAGCAGGGCCGCCGGCCCACAACGTCGAGAAAGGTAACCGGTGACCGAACTCGGCACGACCGGCGACGCGCCCCGCGCGGACAAGCGCCGCGCCGCAGCCCGGGCCCGTACCGCCCGCATCGCACGCGCCGCAGCTCGGGCACAACCACCCCAGCACGCCGCCGAGCTTGACCATCTGACCCTGCAAGAACTACGGACCTACCGAGCGGCGCTCAGCGTCGAAGAAGATCGCGTCTCCTACTGGCGCAGCATCGTGCAAGCCCGCCTCGATGTGCTGCACACCCCCGGCGGCAGGCCGGCCGACCGACTCGCGCTGCAAGCAGCGCTGACCACCGACCGGGTGCAACGCGGCCGCACCGCTCTGGTCCGGGTCGTGCCGCACAGCGACGTCCCACCACTGCCGGATCTGGCAGAGCTATGGGAACGCTCGCCGGCGCCAGATGACGAGCCCGCCCGAGCGGCGTACCACGGCGACTTGACACGGGCCGAAGCGACCCTGTCGCAGTACCGAACCGCCCTGCACCGCCAGCTGCAGACCACCACCGCCGATCTGATCGCCCGCTACCGCGACGAGCCGAACTCCTGCCTGGCCGCGCTGCCGCACCACCGTCCGACGCCAGCCGGTGATCACCCGCCCCACAACACCTAGACCAGCAGCCTTACGATCCTCCCTTAGCTGAGTGCCGATAGAAGATCGTCGGTGGGACGCGATCGCGGGCGCGGCGGCCGCATAGCGCTGCGACAACCCGGCCAGACACCGCTGCGATTCACAGAAGGCAGCGTTGCCACGGGCCTGGTACGTCCCGGAAGGCTGTAGCGCATTCAGTGTGCCGGAACGGAGCCTGTCGGAGGGTTCTGCGACGTTAGCCGTCCAGTCGCGACCTCGAGTGCGGTGTGTTGGGTTTGTGAGCTCGAGAAAAGGATGTGCGGAGTGTGCCCGGCGGTGGACGCTCTCGTCAGGACGTGAAGGTGACGTGGTGCCAGGTGCTGCCGGCGTCGCGGGTCGCCAGCAGCTCGTCGACCTGGCCAGGCTGGGTGGTTGCGGTCTCGGGTTTGCCGTGGATGACAACGCCCTGGCTGGCGGTGGTGAAGCCCAGGTCGACGAATCCGGCGCCTCCGTCGTTGTACTGGGTGACGGTCGCCCAGTGGCGGCCGCCGTCGGTGGAGCGCTCAAGCCAGCTGGCTGCGCTAGAGGCCGCGAGCAGCAGGGTGCTGCTGGTGGCGGCTGCGAGCTGACCGCCGTCGCCAACCCGGCTGGGGGCGCCGACCACGGCGCTTCGGCCGTCGGTGGTGGCCACGACCTGCTTGGCGGTGCTGCCGGCGGCGCCTTCACCGGAGCACAAGGTGAACAGTGTGCGGGCGTCTGCTGCCGCCACCGAACTCAGGGACAGCTGCTGGGTGACGCGGCACGGGTCGGGAAACGGCCGCCAGGTGTGGGTGTCTGCGGTTGCCTGCACGGTTGTGGGTCCCCCTAGGCCAGAGGAAGCGGCGGTGGCGCCGAGCGCGGCGAAGCCAGCTGGCGGGTGCAGCGCGAGTGCGCCGATGTCGCGGCCGGCTGTGCTCTGGCGGGCGACGGGGACGAAGCTGTCGGAGCCGGCGGGGCTCTGCAGCAGGGCGATCCCCGGGCAGGGCGTCCCCGGCTGGCAGGGGGAGGCCACGAGATCAGCCTGTCCGGCGGCGGCCTCCAGGGAGATGACCCGCCCCGCAATGGGAACCTGGTGCCAGCTGCGGGCCCCGTCGTGGGTCGCCCACAACCCGGGGCCGTAGGCCCAGCCGTTGCTGGGGTCTGCGAACCGGATCCGGCTCACGTTGGCGGTTGTGGCGCTCGAAGCGGTCTCCACCAGGGTCAGGGCCGCGCGGGGGGCGGGCAGCCCAACCCAGTGCGCGCCGCCGTCGAGGGTTCGCAGCACCGAGGTGCAGGGCGGGCTCGCGCATCGACTGGTCGTGCCCAGCACGTAGCCCAGCGTGGGGGAGGTGAAGGTGACCGACGCCGGCTCGAAGCCGGCAGGTACCGGACCGCCGCCCGGCAGCGGGCGGCCCGACAGGCCAAGCGGGGGTGCCGCGTGTCCGGTGGGTGCTGGACCTGTCGGAGCGGCAGGCGCAGATGGAGCGGACGAGGTCGACGCTGAGGTTGCCGGGCCGGGTACGTGCGCGGGGTGGCTGGTCGAGCAGCCGGCGACGAGCACCGCGAGCATCGGCGCCGCAGCGAGGGCGACCCATCGGTTGTTCACCTGGGAGGGGTACCCGTGACCGGGTTTGCCACCTCGCCCGTTCGGCTGAGGCAAGTATCGGGTCTTCGCAGCAGCAGGCCTGTTCGCGGCCGAGAAGTACTTCGACGGACGAGGAAGCAGGCCGTGTCAGTCCTTGGTAAAGACGTCGCCTTGAGACGGTGGGGCGACCTACAGGGACACGGGAGTGGCTCTCGTGCCTAGGGCGTTGGGCCGAGTGCAGGCAGGCCCATCGCGTTCGGGTAGGGCAGCTCCGTGGCAGCCATGCAGGCGAGTGGCTCCAGCAAGTCTGTCAGCTCCAGTCGCTCGGCCAGGGTAAGTGCGGCGTACGCCGGGGCCGCCAGCCGATCGGTGATTGCGTCGAGCTCCCCCGGGTCGCGGCCGCGCATTCGTTCGGCCGCAGCGGACCACTCGGCGTCGGACCACCCGCGGTGCAGCTGCTGGGCCGGGTCGACTCTCGTGCCGAGCAGCAGGTGCGGCTCAGGCCAGGTGAGGCGGGCGGCCGCGACGGCGACGAGGTGACCGTCTCCCCGGTGTTCTCGGCAGCACGGTGGTGTCGTGCCAGAGCGCGCCCAGGGGATCGGTGGGACGGGGCAGGGCGGCCTGCGCTGCGGCCATCGGCCGCCCCGGCAGATCCAGGGCTGTGACGCAGCGCCTCGTTAGGGCACCGGCCGCGGCAACCGGCTCAAGATCGTCTCCGACGAGCCGGCGTAGCGCTGCAGTGGCGGCGCTCGTCCGTGCGGTCACCGCGTCCTCGGGGTTGGCAAGCTTCCAGACCATGGGCAGGGCGCGCGCCACCATTGAGGGGGCGAAGCCGCCGAGTAGAGCAGTCGCTAGTTCGGGACCCACCGGGCCCAGTGCGGCACACCGACTCGCAAAGTAGCCGCGCCAGTACCCGCGCAACCCGACGCTCTCGTAGGCCGCCGTCGCTTCGGGCGCGAAGTAGAACACCGCGTGCAGCGTCTCCGTCAGCACGCCCAGTCGCCGGACCAGGGCCCCGTCGTCGATCATTGACCGAGTCTGTCAGCCAGAACATAGGGTGCTGTCTCACTTCCGGGAACTGAACGCCACCTGGCGAGACACCGCGTCGAGGCGCTCGACCGGATGGAGGCGTCGCCGTCCGTCTTACAGGTCGGTCCGAAGCTCATGGCGGCGAGCCGGAGGAGTACGCCGAGTTCTGATCCACGTTCGCTTGTCGACTCCGGCAGATAGGTGATCGGCCGGCGGTGCGGGTGGAGCGCGGATCAGGTGACGGGCTGGTCGTCCGGGGGCGGCAGGGTGGTGCCGTCTCGCAGCACGACCGGACCGACCGGCGCTGACGCCGCTGCTGGGGGTGTGGGCAGCGGCCGCGGGCTGGGGGCGGGTACCGGCGGTGCCGGCTGGCGGATCGTCGTGCCGTAGGCGGGTGGCGGCGGGGTCGACGGTGAGCTGCCGATGAGGTCGGCGAGGGTAGGGGCGTGGTCGAGACGGTCGACGCCCAGCGGCGGCAGGCCGAGCAGGTCCAGCACCGTCTTGCCGATGCTGACGTGCGAGTTCCACCGGCTGTCGATGCCGGGGGTGACGTGGCCGCCGAACATCAGCAGCGGTACCCGCGGGCCGTAGGCGAGCTGCACCCCGTCGGGGGTGTGCTCGACGTTGGGGGTGGCGACGTGGTCATCCCACCCGCCCCAGTCGTCCCAGGTCAGCAGGAACACGGTGTCGTCCCAGTGCCCGGCGGCGGCGATGGCGCTGACCGCCTGCCAGATGGTGTCCTGCCCGCGGGTGACGTCGGCGACGGGATGCTCGTCATACGGGCTGTCATGCCAGACCATGGACAGCTGCGGCAACGACGCGGCGTCGGCGATGATCTGGTCGCTGCGCACGATGTTGGGTGAGCCGGCGAGCTGGCGGTAGAAGCTGACCGGGTAGGACGAGGCACCGGTGTAGGCCTTCCAGCTAAGGCCGTGGTCGCCGGCGTGGCCGAGCAGCGAGGGCATGTCCCAGACGGGCTGCGGGGCGCTGCGCGGCGGGTTGCGCAGTGTCGGGGACTGGCCGCCGGCGATCAGCAGGTGGTTGGGGGTGGAGTTGGTCCCGAACCCCGAGCAGTGGTTCTCCAGGAACGCGCCGGTCGCGGCGAGGTAGGCGTAGTACGGCAGCACCGTGGTGGTGTCGAACTGGGTGCGGGTCGCCGGTGTCGCGCTGCCGGCTTGCTGGGCGTGCAGCCATTTGGCGTAGGCGGCGCGGTTGTGCGGCTGGTCCTTCGCCGGGGGGTTGGGCTGCACCGGCCAGTCGGCGGCGACGTTCGCCCCCCAAGCCCGCATCGAACGGAAGTAGTTGTCGGTGGTGTGGTTCTCCTGCACGAAGACCACCACGTGCCCGACGGAGGCTGCCATCGCCCCACACTGCACCAGCGGCAGCGCCGTCGGCGAGGAACATCAGAGGAACATTCCCGGTCCGGCTGCACAGGCAGCGGCGTTCGGCCGCGTGGTCCGCGGGCTCAGCCGGCACAGTCGGTGCAGATCCGCTGCTGGGGGTCGGCGAGGCGGCTGTTGGGTTGGACGAGGTAGCAGCTGGTGCAGATGAACTCGTCGAACTGGCGCGGCACGAGGGGGACGGCGAGCTCCTCGTTGGTGGGGTCGACGGCGGCCAGGGCCATCTCGCCCTCGACGGGGTCGACGTCGCCACCCGGGTCGGTGGTGCTGCTGGGCGGGGTCGCGGCGAGGGCCTGCGGAGCTGGCTTACTGGGCTGGTCTGCGTCGCCGTGGCGGGGGGCGTCGTAGTCGGTGGCCATCACACGCTCCTGCGGCGTCGCCGGACGAGGGTCGCGGGGTGCGACGCCCGGCGGGGCCGGGTCATCCCGATCGTCGCTGCTGCCACGGTCAGGTCCGGTGCTCGTTGAGGGCGTCGGTGCGGATCTGGTCGTGGCGTTGCCCGACGGCGAGCAGCTCGTCCTCGGCTGCTGTCTCCAGGTGCAGCAGGCGGGTATCGGCGCCGGGCAGGACCCGCAGGATCTCATCAAGCTTGCGTTGCAGGGCGGCCTGCTGGCGGGCTTGGGTGTGTTGCAGGGCGAAGACCATCACCAGGGTGACGGCGGCGGCGAGGGCCTCGAACGCGGTCAGCCAGGGGGTGGCGCGGGGGCTGAGCAGCGCACCGAGCAGGAACACGACGCTGACGAGCGCCGCGGCGGTGCTCGCTGCTGTGCTTTGTGAGGCCTGGCCCAGCTGGTGCAGCAGCCGGCTGCCCAACGGCCGCTGCCGGCGGGGTGAGCGAGCATCGGCTGGTGACCGGCCGGCGCTGGGCGTCGGCGGGTGCTTGACGTGATGCGTGACCGGCACAGGGGCCTTTCTGAATGTCGTTGCTGGGCTGCCGCGAGGAGGCAGAGAAGCTGTCGAAGGCGCCGGTCGACGGGGGTGACCGGCTCGGGGATCGGGTTTGCTTCCTGAGGTCATGCCCGTCGCTGCCCCCGAGGGGGTGAGAACGCCTGTGATGTCATCGACATGGCCAGTGGAGGCGCCCCTCGACCCGGCGGCCTCGTACTGCTATGGGTGCCAGGTTTGCACGACCGGCCCTGCGTCCAGCGCTGCACAGCCGCCTCTCGCGGGCGTGGCCGTGGGGGTCAGTCGTACGTCGGGGGCCGTGCACCCCGTCGTATCCAGACCCAACGTGGGACAGCGCTACTGTCGGGCTTGGCGAGCCGTGAGATCGTGCTGGCTGTGGCTGTGGCTGTGGCTGTGGCTGTGGCTGGAGCCAACGGCCATCGGGCGAAGTGTGATGTTTGCTGAGGGCCGCCGCGGAGCGACCGGCTACTCGTGACCCGACTTCGCCATACCGCCGTCCTGGTCGCGTTGCCGCTCGCGGCGACGCTCGCGATCAGTGGCTGCGGCAGCAAGAAGAGCAACGCGGCCGGCCCTGCCGCCGCCGCCCCTCACAGCAGCCTCGCCCCGGCCGGTGGATCGACCAGTCCAGGACCGACAGCATCTTCCAGCGGCGCGTCGGGGGCGGCGACAAGAACCTGCCCTGGCGGCGACGTGCGAGGCACCATCAACGGCGCGATCAAGTGCCTTGCGGCTGGTCAGCAGTGCTCAGCGAAGGCCGTGTCGCAGTACCCGCAGTACGGCTTCGTCTGCCGACCCAGTACCAAGGGCTACCTGCTCAGCCGGGCCTGAGCTGCCCGTCCGGATTACGACAAGGGGGACAAGGCCACCGCGGGCCGACTGCCGCGTGAGGCGCCAATACCGAGGCCCGGACCGAACCTTGCAACACGCTTGCCCGTGTCACCCCAAGTCTCACTTCCTGGTAGTGAGACGACGACGATGAGACACGGCGGGGTTGAGCCACGCACACGAGGAAGCTGGCAGCTTCCTCGAAACGACCTCTGCCTTACGCCCAACGTGACGGCCTTGCGGGTCGAAGGCCGACCTATATAGAGTATGGATGTGGCAGCACGGGTTGACGGGTCTGCACAGACCCGCCTGGTGTTCCAGGCCCTGCGGACGAATGTTGAGGCGTGGCGCTACGGCTATGCCCTCGTCCGAGAGACCGGCCTCGCGCCCGGCACGCTGTACCCGATCCTGGGCCGGTTGACCGATCGGGGTCTGCTGGAGAGCCGGTGGGAGGATCCGCCGTCGGGTCGCCCTCGTCGTCACCTGTATCGGCTTACGCCCGAGGGCGTAGAGCGCGCCGTGCAATTGGCGGCAGACCCGCCCAGGGTGGTGCGCCCTGCGGCGAGCCGGAGGGCGCGGTGGGCCGAGGGAAGCACGTGACCAGCCGTCCCGACCGGATTTCGTCGTGGGCGGTGCGCTCCGTGCCCGTAGAACGGCAGGAGCTCGCCCGGGGAATGCTCAGCGAGGCGGCCCTGCTGCAGCCCGGACCGGAGCGACGCCGATGGCTTCTGGGTGCCGGGTGGTTCATTGTGCGAGGAGGGTTCATGAGCTGGTTGAGGTGGGCGGCCATCAGCGGCAGCGCACTGTTCGTCCTGTGGATCGTCTACAACGGCATCGACTCCGGCTTCCGGGCCACGCCGGTCGAGTTCGTCTCCTACCTCGGCTTGATCGCCGTGCTTCTTCTGAACATCGTCGTGCTTTCGCGCAGCCGCCAAAAGTCCCACTGACCGGCTCAGTCTGCGCCCAGAGGCAACGCCTTTGGATAAGCAGCACCGGAAGCACCTTGGCCGCAGCCCGCTGTTCGTCCTGGCCCTTCCCGGCTTCGTCAAGGACTTCGCAGCGGCTCTCACAACCAGGACACTGAGACGCCGCCTCGTGAGACGCCGCGGCGAGGCGCTCGACCGCCAGGGTTGTCGCCGGTCCGTCTCACAAGTAGGTGCGAAGCCCAGGGCGGCGAGTCGGAGGAGTACGCCGAGTTCTGATCCACGCTCACCCGTCGACGAATGGCCAGACCGGTGCCCGGGCGGCGGCTGTGCGGGTGAACGACGGCTCAGGTGACGGTCTGGTGTTCCGGCGGCGGCAGGGTGGTGCCGTCTCGCAGCCCGACCGACGCCGACGTCGCCGCCGGGGGTGCGCTGCTTGAGAAGAACCCAGGCGGTACTTTCAGATCCCTCAGACCCCGGCGGCGGCGGACAGGTCGGGCGCGCCCGGGGCCGGCTCGACGCCAAGGCCGCGGCGTAGCGCCCCGAAGAGCATGTCGAGTGCCCGCAGCGTCACCTGGGCGCTGCTGATGAGAGCGAATCCGTGGAACGTTCCCGCGAAGCAGTGCAGCTCGGTCGGCACCCCCGCGACGAGCAGGCGCTGCGCGTAGTCCAGGCCCTCATCGCGCAGCGGGTCCAGCTCGTTGACGGTCAGGTAGGTCGGTGGCAGGCCGGCCAGGTCCGCCATCCGGGCGGGAGCGGCGTAGGACGTCGGCTCCTGGCCGCCGAGGTAGTACTCCCAGCTCTTGACGGCGTTCGCGTAGTGCCAGACGGCGGTGTATGCCGGTGCGCATCGAGTGGGTCTGCAGCCGGTCGTCGAGTTCGGGCTCGAGTGCAGACGTCTCCACCCCATCATGCGCCCACCCGCGCGGCGTCGAGGCGCGGGGTCGCGGCCGGGCGTGCTGGGCCGCCTGGCCGCCCGGCCACGACGCCAGGTCACCTGCACCGGGGAACGGGGTCTCCGGCGCGGGGGCGCCGGACGTCGTGGTCCGGGTCCTCAGCCGCGTGGCCTGCATGTTCTGGACCCCGCGGGCCGGCGCATGAGGTGCACGGCGCGATCCTGGGTCGCTACGCCCGCCTGGGCTACGAGCACAGCCGGCTGGGTTACCCGGTCAGCGACGAGTACCCGGTCACCGGCGGGCGGCGCAGCGACTTCGCCGGCGGCACCATCGTCTACCGCTACGCCACCGACGCCACCACCGTTAGCTATAGCTACCTGCGCTAGCAATCGGCGCTGCGGTCAGGTTCCGGGCCAGCTGACCGGGGGGCACCCGCAGTAACTCAGATGCCGCGTCCTCGCCGCCTCCCGCCGGGCGGTGGCACATCACCGGGATACTGGCCCGCCCGCGATGTACAGCGCCGTTTCCAGGGCCAAAACGGACGCCCTTTGGGACGGCATCGGGCGGCCCTTGGGTCGACGTCCGCGCGACAGGGGCCAAGGACGAAGCTCGGGTACGGCCGTGGGTCAGGGTCTGCTGGTGGGCGGAGGGTCCGCGGCGGCGAGCATGGTCTCGGTCGCGATGGCGGCTTGGCGACTGAGGTGGGTGCCGAGCTGTTCGAGCGAGGCAGCGAGGGCGTCGTGTTCGTCCGCTCGTAGCTGCGCGGCTGCCTGTTGCAGGACAGCGGCGGGGTCAAAGTCGTCGTCGGCCATGACGTCTCCTTGGGAGGGGGGTTGACGCTGCAGCCCAGGGTCGGCTCTAGGTGCCCGTGTGGCGCTGCGTGTCCCTATTGTTGGTGAAGGATCGCCGCCGGGTCCGGTGCGATGCCCGCTGGCGCCGCAGCCGGACCAGACGGGCGTCGAGTAGCTCTCCCCGGACAGTCAACGCGAACCGTAGGGCCAGAGCGTCGGCGACTAGGAGCAGGGCGAGCTGGCTGTTGCCGGTAAAGAGGGCGTCCGCCTCGGCCAGCAGCAGCACTGCCAGCGTCAGGCTGGTCAGGACCGGCACGGCCCGCAGAGCGGTGAGCCAGCCGGCACGTCGGGTCCCGGCAGCCGCCAAGCTCAGCGAGGATCCGGTTGCGGCAACTGCCAGCAGCTCAACCACTGCCTGGTCGCCGGTGTCGAGCAAGGCGCCGGACGCAGCCGTCGTCGAGGTGGATGCGACTGTTCGCACGACTCTTGTGGTGCAGCTGCCCGGTCTGGTACACGATGCCTACTGTGCATCCCTGTGGCGCTCGTTGAACCGAGGGGTGGTGTCAACAAGCCGAACCGTGCAGCACGGCTCGGCAACGCCCAGGTGAGGTTGCCCGAGGGACCATTCGCATGCGTGCCCGTCTCGGACAGCCTCGCCGTGATGGACCGCGTCGGCTGGTGACCTCAGATGCATAGCAGACACCGGCTGCTGATCGCCGGGTGCACGGCTGTCGCTGTCGCCGTGACCGACCTGGTCGCCCGGCCAGCTGT
>JAABUP010006703.1_pt1 | contig 16115 bp, 10 predicted proteins | sample 5559201 | NCBI WGS metagenome assembly JAABUP01 (sample SAMN10711887, study PRJNA513373) | rock metagenome | isolation source: Antarctica rocks | place: Antarctica
GCCTGCGCCCGCGCGACGACGTGGCCCCGATGATGCAACACCCTTGCCCCGAGGATAAGGAGGGTAGGCTATGTCAAAATCCGAGCCGGCGACGCCGACTCCGGCCGCGTTGGGCGCCGGCGGGACATCCCCTTTCGGCATGATCGACGGCGACACCGCTGTAGTGATGGCGGACGCCTCGCCAGCGGGGCGCCCTATCGGCGAGGGCGCCCTGTGGTTCAAGCGGGCCATCTTCTACGAGTTGCTCGTGCGCGCCTTCCAGGACAGCAACGACGACGGTATCGGCGACTTTTCCGGACTCATCTCGCGCCTCGACTACCTGCAGTGGCTGGGGATCGATTGCATCTGGCTGCTCCCCTTCAACAAAAGCCCGCTGCGCGACGGTGGCTACGACATCTCCGACTACTACGAGGTCCTACCCGAGTACGGCACGGTGGACGACATTCGCCGCCTGCTCGACGAGGCCCACCGGCGCGGTATCCGCGTGATCATGGACCTCGTGGTCAACCACACCAGCGACCAACATCCCTGGTTCCAGTCGGCCCGCTCGGCCCCCGACAGCCCGCACCGCGACTGGTACGTGTGGTCCGACACGGTCCAGAAATACGCGGGCGCGCGCATCATCTTCACGGACACCGAGACCTCCAACTGGACCTGGGACGAGGCGGCGGGGGCGTACTACTGGCACCGCTTCTTCAGCCACCAGCCCGACCTCAACTACGACAACCCCGCCGTGCGGGCGGCCATGCTCGACGTGTTCCGCTTCTGGCTCGATCTCGGCATGGATGGCTTCCGCCTCGACGCCGTGCCCTACCTCTACGAGCGCGAGGGAACGAATTGCGAGAACCTGCCCGAAACGCACGCCTTCCTGGCCGAGTTGCGCGCGACGGTCGACCGCGAGTACCCCAATCGCGTGCTGCTCTGTGAAGCCAACCAGTGGCCCGAGGACGTAGTCCACTACTTCGGCACGCCCGAGCGCCCGGAGTGCCACATGAACTTCCACTTCCCCTTGATGCCGCGCCTGTTCATGGCCTTGCGCCGCGAGGAGCGTCACCCCATCACCGACATCCTCGCGCGCACCCCGCCGATCCCCAAGGGAACCCAGTGGGGCATCTTCTTGCGCAACCACGACGAGTTGACGCTGGAGATGGTCACGGGCGAGGAGCGCGACTACATGTGGGCCGAGTACGCGCACGACCCGCGCATGAGGATCAACCTGGGCATCCGGCGCCGCCTCGCGCCGCTGCTCGACAACGGCCGGCGCCGCATGGAGTTGTTCTGCGCCTTGCTGCTCTCGCTCCCCGGCACGCCGATCCTCTACTACGGTGACGAGATCGGCATAGGCGACAACATTTACCTCGGCGACCGCGACGGCGTGCGCACGCCCATGCAGTGGACGGACGACCGCAACGGGGGCTTCAGCCGGGCCGACATGGCCCGGCTCTATCTGCCGCCGGCGACGGACCCGGTGTACGGTTACCAAGCGGTCAACGTCGAGGCGCAGCAACGCCAGGACTCCTCACTCTTGCACGAGGTGCGCCGCCTCATCAAGGTCCGCCAGGGCTGGCCCGTCTTCGGCGAGGGCGACTTCGAGACGCTGCACCCGGCTAACCCTGCCGTGTTCGCGTTCCTACGCACCCTCGACGACGGTGTGGCGCTCTGCGTCAACAACCTCTCGCGCCACCCGCAGCCGGTCGAACTCGACCTGGGCCGCTACGACGGCCACACGCCGGTGGAACTGACGGGCGGCGTGCGCTTCCCTCGCATCGGCGCGCTGCCCTATCTACTCACCCTCGCGTCGCACGGCTTCTACTGGTTCAGCCTCGAGCGGGCGGAATGAGCGCCGTCCGGACTACATTGATGCAACGAGTAAGGAGGGGCGCGCCTCGCACACCCCTCTACCAGGGTGAGGTCAGGGGTGGCCGGCCGGGCGCAGCCCAACAACCGGGCGGCCCCCCTAACCTCACTACTATCAACGTGGACGGCCGGTGAAAAGGTACGGCGCGCGTCCGGCACGCTCCCTGGAACGTGTGGACGAAAAGCGGAGCGGAGCGCCGGGCTGGAGCGCTCCGCCCCGTGGGGACGCATAGCGTCCACCGCCAGCATACCACGAAGTGATCAGGCGATGCCCGCGTCGTCGAGCGCGCGGTCCAGCAGATCGGAGAGGCCGAGTTCGGCCGCCCAGCGCCGCAGGTAATCCAGCTCGATGTCGTGCGCTCTCACCTTCAAGATACCCAGAATGTCGGTCCACTGGCGGTCGGACACCTCGCCGCCCATGCGGTACCACTCCAGCTTCGCCAGGATCGTGCCCTCGGCGTCCGACACGAAGACGCTCCGATCGCCCTCCGGCTCGATCGTCCGCGAGACACGACGCTCGAACTGTGAACGGTCGAAAGGGCGTCCCTTAGCGACGAAAATGTCGACCTTGAACCCTGTGCCGAGATGCAGGAGGTTGAAGCTTTCCCGATGCCGTATGGCATCGCGCATCATCGCTGGGTCGGCGTAGAACTGACCCGACAACATCCCCGCGAATCTGTCCACCTGATCCTCGCTGAGGTCCGCGACAATATCCGCATCCGCTGTCGCGCGGTATGTGCCGTGGACGCCGCTGGCGAGCGACCCACCGATGTAGTAGGAGATACGGAGATGATCCAGGGCGGCAATGACCATGAGCGTCACCGGGATAGGATCGGTCACCATGTACGCGTCCTCCTCGTACTCGTACTGCCGGCCTTCGCGCGCCGTCTTCAGCCGCCACGCCGCCTCGGCGCCCAGTCGTTGCTCGTCCAGGCGGTATCGCAGCTCTCGCCCGCCCGCGCCTGGGTACCGCTCCTTGATCCCACCTAGGGCGAGAATAGAGAGCATTGTATTCATACCCACAATGAGTTGCGCCTTGCGCCACGCGGGGAGGCGCGCCAGTATGTCGAGTTGCATCCGCTCCACAGCAGGAGTGGTGTCCTCGGAAACGGTCCTCATGGATGTCACTATACCAACGATGCGCCTACACGCGCCGCGGCGCTCCACGCACAACGCCTTGCTCCGCCTGGGCGTGGACATCCGGCAAATTGAGATTTACCCGGAGCGGGCGCGCAGGTGCAGGTCGGCGAGCGTGGTGAGCGCCTGCAGCGGGGTCATGCCGTCGATGTCGAGCGTGGCCAGTTCGGCGGCGAAGGCGTCCCCAGTGTCACCGTCCGCGCGATAGCCGTCGCCGGCGCCGCTGGCCTCCTTGACCTTCCCGGCGCCGCCATTGCCGTTGCCGTTGCCATGCGGCCCGCGCGGCTCGAGCGGCTCGGCGAAGAAAGAGAGCTGCATGGAGTCGAGCGCGTCGCGCTCGGCGCGCGCCTTGCGCTCGAGCTCGCGCAGGATCTGCCGCGCGCGGCGCACCACCTCTTTAGGGATGCCGGCGAGCTCGGCCACGTGGATACCGTAGCTCTTGTCGGCCCCGCCCGGCACGACCTTGCGCAGGAAGCACACCTCGTCGCCCTCCTCCTGCACGTCCATGCGGTAGTTGCGCACGCGCGCGAACAGCTCGGCCAGCGTGTTGAGCTCGTGGTAGTGCGTGGCGAAGATCGTCTTCGCCGCCCGCTTCGGCGTCTCGTGCAGGTGCTCCACAATGGCCTGCGCAATGGCCACGCCGTCATAGGTGCTGGTGCCGCGGCCAATCTCGTCCAGGATGAGCAGCGAGCGCGCGGTGCAGCTGTTCAGGATCGTGGCCGTCTCGACCATCTCGACCATGAAGGTGCTGTGCCCCGTGGCGATATCGTCCTGCGCGCCCACACGCGTGAACACGCGGTCGACCACGCCGACGCGCGCCCGCTTTGCCGGGACGAACGAGCCGATCTGGGCCAGCAGCACGATCAGGGCGGTCTGGCGCAGGAAGCACGACTTGCCGGACATGTTGGGGCCGGTCAGGATGGCGATCTGCTCCCGCGCCCCGTCGAGCGTGATGCTGTTGGGCACGAAGGGCTCGTCGCGCTGCGCCACCTCGACCACGGGGTGGCGGCCGTCCACGATCTCGATGCGCGCGCCGTCGTCGAGCTCGGGCCGCGTGTAGTCGCGCTCCACCGCGACAGCGGCGAGGCCCGCGTAGACGTCGAGCCCGGCGACCGCTTCGGCCGTGCGCAGCAGGCGCGGGGCCTGCGCGGCAATACGCCCGCGCAACTGGGCCAGGAGTGATGCCTCGATGGCGGCGCGGCGCTCGTCTGCAGAGAGGATCAGGGCCTCGCGCTCCTTGAGCTCCTGCGTGATGTAGCGCTCGGCGTTGACCAGCGTCTGCTTGCGGACGTAGTCTCCCGGCACGAGGTCGCGGTTGCTGTTGCTGACCTCGATGGAGTAGCCGAAAACCTTGTTGTACGTCACCTTGAGCGAACGTATACCCGTGCGCTCCTTCTCCGTCTTCTCCAGGCCGGCCATCCACTGCCGCGCTTCCCTGACCGCCTCCTCGATGCCGTCGAGCTCGTCCGAGTAGCCCTCGCGGATGAAGAAGGGGTTCCCGGCCCCCGTCTTTGGCTCGTCCTCGAGCGCGCAGGCAATCTCGTCGCACACGTGGGCGCAGCCGTCGAGCGCGCCCACGAGCCCGCCCAGGGTCGGACCCTTGGCGCTATCGTCGCCCGCCAAGAGCTCGCCCGGACGTTTGTCGGGACCCGTGAGCGCGGCGGGCGCGGCGGGCGCGGCGGGCGCGGCGGGCGCGGCGGGCGCGGCGGGCGCGGCGGGCGCGGCGGGCGCGGCGGGCGCGGCGGGCGCGGCGGGCGCGTCCAGCACGTCCCTGAGCGCCGCGGCGCGCTCGAGCGCGCCGCGCATGGAAACGAGGTCGCGCGGGGTGGCCGTGCTCTGCAGCACCTTGCCGGTGAGGCGCTCCAGGTCGGGGATGCCGCCGAGGGCGCTGGCGAGCTTGAGGCGCAGCGCCGCGTCGTCGACGAGCGCGGCCACGGCGTCCTGGCGCGCGCGCAGGGGGGCCAAACCCAGGAGGGGACTGGTGAGCCAGCGGCGCAAGAGGCGCGCGCCCATGGCCGTCTTGGTGCGGTCGAGCACCCACAGCAGCGAGCCCTCCACGGCGCCGCCGCGCATAGTGTGATCGATCTCCAGGTTGCGGCGCGTGGGGCCGTCGAGCACCATGTGGTCCTCGGGCATGTGCACGGCGATGGGGCGCAGCTGCGGCAGCAGGTCGCGCTGCGTCTGCTCGAGGTAGGCCAACAGCGCGCCGGCCGCGCCGACGGCGAGGGGCAGGCGCGCGTAGGGCTGCCCCTCGAGCGAGCGCAAGTCGTAGTGCTCCGTGATCAGGCGCGCGGCCACCTGATAAGAGAAGTAGCGTGGCTCGAAAGGCGTCACGAAGGCCCCCCGCGCCATCACCGGCGCGACCGGCGTCGCCCCCCCCCTCCCGTCGTCACCACTCCCGTCGCCGCCTCCGTCGCGCTCGCGCTCGAGGTCGGTGGAGGGCCACAGGACCTCGGTGGGGGCGACGCGAGCCAGTTCCCGCTCGACGAGGGCCGTTACAGGCTTGCCGTGCAGCGCGACCGCGCCGATCTCGCCGGTGGTGACGTCGGCGTAGGCGACCCCGGCGGCGTCGCCTTTGACGAGCACGGCGGCGAGGTAGCGGTTGCGCTTGGGGTCGAGCAGGCCGCCCTCCACGGCCGTCCCCGGCGTGACCACGCGCACGACCTCGCGCTCGACCAGCCCCTTGGCGGCGCGCGGGTCGCCGAGCTGCTCGGCGATGGCCACCTTGTAGCCGCGCGAAACGAGGCGCGCGATGTGGCCCTCGGCGGCGTGGAACGGCACACCGCACATAGGGGAGCGCTCGCCCTTGGCGAACTCACGCGAGGTCAAGTGGACCTCGAGCTCGCGCGCGCCGACCTTGGCGTCCTCGTCGAACATCTCGTAGAAATCGCCGAGGCGGAAGAACAGGATGGCGTTGGGAAACTGCGCTTTCAACTGCAGGTACTGGCGGCGGACAGGGGTGCTCATACCCTTATTTTAAGCTATCGGCGCTATTCTCGGCCTCGCTCGATACCACCCTGGGCGCGCCTTAAATTGTGGAGCCGCGCGCTCCTCAGCCTCGACCCGCGCGTTGTGCTCAACCGCGAAGTCGCGATATAGCTCATCGGTCAGCGCGATGGGTTTGTTCGTGCGCGGGTCGATGACCCGCAGCCACGTACCGGCGGGGCGCCACTCGGTCTGGCCCATGGCGACCGGCCGCAACTCCGCCCCGAGCGACGGGTTCATGACGCCTCCGCTCGACAAGGCCGGCAACGGTTCCATGCGCCCCCCGCGCGACTCGAACCCCAGGAATGGCGGCTCTGTTTCCTGTTGCGGGTCGTAGATGTAGTACTCTTTGGCGCCCAGCTCCGCATAAAGGGTGCGCTTCCCGCGCGGGGCCTCGCTCAGGTCTTGCGCGCGCGTGCTCGACGAGGTGATCTCGAACACGATGTCGGGGAACTTGCCCTGTACCCACGTCTTCCAGCTAGGCGGCGCGGGGGGCGTCCGATCGAAGATAACGTAGACGTCGGGTGAGATGTTGTCGCGTCCGTTGTACCTGTTGTAGTAGACGAACTGGTTGCCGCCCACGGTCGTCGTCCCCAGGCGTCCTTGCAGATCGAACAGAGTCTGCAGCATCCACTGCAGGTCGACCATCTGGATGGCGTTGGCGGATGTCTCGGCCATCGGCTCACCGTCGCTGTCGGGGAAGGTGGACCAATCGATCTCCGGTGTCGTGCGCGTGACCATCGTATCGTCCTTCGTTCCTGTGGTGGCGCTGTCGCCCGAAAGGATGGATGAGCAGTCGAGTTAGTCGAGTTAGCAATCCGTCCATCATAGCGCCATTCTAGCACGACTCGCCATGTGGCCGCATGGCCGGGCGGACCTGTGCTACAATCGGCGCATGCGACATCCGCCTTACCTGCCGCGCCTGCCGCGCGCAGTCATATTGCTATGCCTGGCGCCACTTGCCGTCCTATTGGACGGGTGTGGCGCGCCCGTCGCCCCGGCTGCCGTCGTACAGGCGGGCGCGACGGGCGCGGCGGGCGCGCCCACGATACGTCTGGGCGCGGGCGCGCGCGCTGTCGACCTGCTGGTGGAGCCGGACGACGGGTCGCGCGCCCTCACGCGCGCCATCCGCGCGGCCGACCGGTCGGTGTGGCTGACGATGTACATGCTGACCAACCACACAGTCGTCCACGAGCTCGAGTACGCCCACGCCAGCGGCGTCGACGTGCGTGTGATCCTAGAGCCCCACCCCTATGGCGCGACGGACAACCCCAACCAGCCTGCCTACGACAACCTGATGGCCGCCGACATCCCCGTGCATTGGTCCGGCCCGCGCTTCCGGCTGACACATGAAAAGGGCATGCTGATCGACGGCGCGACGGCCTACATCATGACCACGAATTTCACCCACGCGGCCTTCACGGCCAACCGCGAGTTCGACGTGGTCGACCGTGCCCCCCGCGACGTCGCCACGGTGCGCGACGTCTTCCTGGCCGACTGGCGGGGGCGACCCTATGCCCCGCGCGCGTCGCTCGACGGCGACCTGCCGCTCAGCCCCTCCGACGCGCGCGCCCTGCTGGGGGCGCTGATCCGCTCGGCGCGGCGCGCGATCGACGTCTATGGGGAAGAGCTGCAGGACGCCGGGATGGAGCGCGAGCTGGCGCGGGCGGCGCGCCGTGGGGTGCGTGTGCGCGTCACCCTGCCCGCGCCCGCGCCGGGCACCCCCGACTACGACGCGGCCGGCGTGCGCGCCGTCACCCTCGCGGGCGGGCGCGTCCGCCGGCTGCCGCGCTCGTACCTCTACATCCACGCCAAGGCTATCGTCGTCGACGGCCGGCGTGCGTTGGTCGGCTCGCAGAACCTCTCCGCGGCCTCGCTCGACCAGAACCGCGAACTGGGCGTCATCCTGGCCGACAGCGACGCCATACGGACGCTGGAGGGCACGTTCGAGGTCGACTGGGCGCACACCTGACCTCAGGCGCCGCGACTCGTCGCAGGCTCAATACGCGCACGCGGGAGTGGGGATTGCCTCCCGGGTGTCGCTCCGCGCTAGATCTCCCCGGCCACAATCGCGCGCAGCGTAGCGCGGTCGTACAGCCGCGCCGCTCCGTGGCGGAGCGGCGTTCGCCCCTGCCCTGTTGTCGCGGCCACACGCTCCCGTTCGCGGTAGAGTTGCTCCACGCGGGTAGCCGTCGAGTCGCGCAGCCAGGCCATCCGGCGCTCCTGCGCGCGCCGATTTCCCGCCAGCGCGGCCGGTTTCGTCTTCGCGCTGTGGTGAGGGTGCGCGACGGCGACGGCGCGCGCCGCGTCCTCGCACCACGTGTGCAGGCGCTCCATGGGGATGTCCTGAATGTCGGCGCGGTCGATGCGCTCGACGAGTTCGGCCCGCATGTGCGCCCGATCCCTCTTGCCGACCATCGGCGTGCGCATCGCTTTGGGCGCTACCTTTACAGGTATCCGCCGCACTGCGCCGCGCTCGGCTCCGCGCGGGGCGGCGGTCGTCATAGGTGTGGATGTCGTGGTCATAGTATCTTTCCTCCTCCTTCTCTACGTGTGGATGCGGTAGCAGGCGGCATGATCGCTCACCCGCGGCATGATCGCGCGAACAGGGCCGTGGAGACGGCGGCGCGACACGCATCCCGCGAGCGCCGCCTCGTCAAGGCGTATGCGTTTCACGCGGGGAAGGCGTGCCGCGACCTTCCGCGGCATGAGCAGCTGTGAGGCTGGCGCCCGGTAGGGCAGCCGGCGCGCCCCCCGCCGTAGGAGGTAAGGGCAAGACCTCCTCGTCACGCAGTCGCGCCGCCTCGTCCGCCTCCGTGGGGACCGCGGAGCGGGCCATCCAATCCGCCTCGCGGGAGTTGCCCGTCGGGCGGACGAAGCGGGGGGGCAGATTCAACAAACGGCGAAGCCACTCGCTCATAGCGGCCAACGACGGGTGCCGGCCGCTCGCGCCGTCCGCTCAGAGGCGACGCCGCGCCCTACCCCCTCCGGCTGCCCACTCAATACGCGTCGTGGGGCGTCGGCGCCGCGGACGGTAGTCGCGCTTCCCAGCGGCTTTTTCGGCATCATAGTTCTCCCTCTAACAGGGTACCCCATCCGACCGGCCATTTACGAAAGAGAGAGATGGTACAGGGATACAGGGCATGTGTGACTGATGTTGCGGCGGCCCCAGGCGCGGCGCACGCTCCGCCAGCAGTGCGTCGAACGCCACCGCGTCGAGATCGACGTCCTGCGGCAGGAGGGCCAGCGCCGTCGGTGTCGAAGAGGACGATTTGTGAGATTTACGTGAGATGGTGAAAACAGCGGTCATAGTCTACGTGCACAACTCTCTCTTAAGAACAACGAAGGAGAGGGCAAGCCCTCTCCTTGTGACGTTTAGTAAGTGGAGCTGAGGGGAGTCGAACCCCTGACCTCTTGAGTGCGATTCAAGCGCTCTCCCAACTGAGCTACAGCCCCAAGCTCGCCCTGGCGGTCCCGATCAAACGGCGCGCTCACGGGCACAGGCGTATTGTGCCGCATTCGGCGCTATTTGGCAAGTCCACCGTGTGGTTGTGTGGTTGCGTGGTTGGCGGGGGTCTGGGGGGAAGCCCTCTCCCCGGGTTTCCCCGGAGGCGCGCTAGGCCCTCGCACCCGCGGCCAGGGTCCGGGGGACTAGTCAGCCGTGGGCGGAGGGGACGAGAAGGGGGCGGGAGGGGGCGAGAGGGCAACTTTTCACGAGCCCTGGCTTTGTGTGATATCGGCGCCGTCGGCCGGACGCGCGCCTCGCAGCGTCCACCCGCGCAGTTCATCCCACGCGTGGGTGAGTTGGGCCGGGCTGAAGTAGCAGTGCGCCGGGCCGCCGAAGAGAGCGCTGGCCGGTTTGGGGGCGACGACCTGCTGTACGAGGTTGGCCTCGTTGCCCCGCGCCGCCACGCGCGCCCGGAACAGGGATTCTTGCCCGTAGGGGACAAGCGGGTCGATAGTGTTGTGGATCGAGAGCACCCGGGCGCCAAAGCGGCCGGTCGGCGTGTAGTTGGCCTTGACGTAGGCGACGGCCGCGGGCGCGGGCGCGATCCGCTCGACGCCCGCGTTGAGGGCCTTGTCGTTCATCGAGCCCCTGTAGACCTTGCCGACATTGCCGTATCCGTTGCCCCCCGCCGTCTTCTGGTAGTCGGCGAGGCCGTAGGCGTCCCCCAGCAGCGCGGTGATGTAGGAGATCGCGTCGGGGTTGGCGCCGCTGACGCGCGCGATGCCGGCCACGGCGCGGGCATAGGCGGGCCGGGACGGCGCCCCCGCGAACAGCGCGCCGACCGCGCCGACCACCGTGTTCGCGCTTAGGGCCGGATCGGGGAGCGCGGCATGGCCGGCGCCGGGGAGGGCGACGGGCGCGCCGAGGAACCGCGTGTAGTAGTCGTAGATGACGCGGAAATCGGTGAGGTAACGCAACTCCTCGTACCAGCCCGCCACGACGCCGCAGTAGGACAACAGGCCCGCGTACGCGCGAGGGTGTGTTTCGACCAGCCCGATCGCGATGTCGCCGCCCATCGACTTGCCGAGGAGATAGGTGCGCGACAGGCGGGCGACGCCGCCGACCAGCCGCCGCAGCAACTCGGTGTCTTCCATCCCCGCCCGCACGGCGTAGCCAACCTTGCTGTACGCGGAGTAGCCGTAGGCGAGGCGCTGGGCGAAGGCCGCGGCGAGGACCGCGCCCGTCGCCTCGTCCGGCCGCGGTAGGTCGAGGCCACCTGGCGCGCCGGGTGTCACGTAGCCCTGGGCGAACAGGACGAGCTCGTGGTCCCACGCGGCCGGGAAACGTAGCAGAAACGCGGCCCCATCGAGCGTCCCGGTCGCCGAGAGCGACCCGTCGGGCGCCCTGGACACGGTCAGGCCGGTTAGGCGCACGCCGCCGGGGGCGAGCGATCGCGCCGCGGCCGCGAACGCGGCGACGGTCAGGCCATCCGTCCCGTTCGCGACACCGGTCCCACCAAGTCCCGCGGGCCGCGACGGCTTCCCTGCAGCGCCAAGCAACGATAGGGCAACGCACAGGGCGAGACCGGCGACCGCTCGCGGCGGGCGGCGCATGGATGGCATGGATAGTGGAAACATAGCGATTTCCTCGATCGTGAGAGTAAAGGCCAGGTCCTGAAAGACTATAGAGGATCTTCCAGGGCCTGGCCCCGCTGGTTGTCACGCCGGTGCGACGGCGCCGGTTCCCGCTAGCGGACCGTGACGAACGACTGCATCTGCGTGTCCCCCGAGGGAAGGACCCGCGTGACGGCGGCGACGTTGCGGAACGGCGCGATCAGCGGCTCGGCGTCTTGCCGATAGGTCGCGAGGTCCGACGCGCTCACCGCCTTCCGGCTCTGCGCGTAGGCGAGCACCTTGTCGACGAGCGCGAGCAGGCGCGACACGTTGGTGTAGCTCACCGATGCGGCGGAGGCGGCGCCGCCGGCGTTGGCCAGCGCCGTCCGGTAGTCGGCATCGACCGAGAGCGGCGCAGACGCCGCGCGCACATCGTCCGGCAGGTCGCTGGAGATGACGAGGAACGTGTGGCCACCGACCTTGCGGAAAGTGTAGCCGATCGAGGGAAGCGCCGCCACGACGTAGCCGTCGCTGCCGTCGGGCAGGGTCGCCTTGGTCAGGAGCGGCGCGCTCGACGAGCCGCCTGCCGCGCGCGTGAGCGATGTGAGGATGTTGTTCACCGACGCCTGCGCCGAGGCCTGGTCGGACACTTCGGTCGCCAGCTCGAGCGAGCCCGGCAGCTGCGGGACCGAGCCGAGCGAACTGCTGTTGCCCGCGACCCCCGCCGCGACGACGGTCGAGATCAGGGGGCTCGTTTCGTCGTTGATATCCACCACGACCTCGCGGCTGACCAAGGGCAGCACATCGCGCGCGATGTCGATGCCGGTCTGCGCCCGCGCCTGAGCCAGGGTGCTGTTGGTGAGCAAGCCCGCCGAACGCAGCAGCTGCGCAACGTTCGCCACCGAGACGTAGCTGATGGCGTTGTTGCCCACCACGCCCACGCCGTTGTTGGGCGTCAGGGAGAGCATGCCGGTACGGGGGGACGCCGACGTGATGGTCGAGATGCCGTTCGGCAGGGCGGTGATGCCGACCGCGTAGGCGCGGAGGGCAGAGAGGGTCGCCGCCGTCTGCCCGGCGATACCGGTCGCGCCACCCTGGGAACCGGACGCCTGTACGGAGCGCACGAGGAGGTTACGGCTCACGTAGAACGTGAGGGTGTGCGTGTTCGTGCCCCCGATCTGCGCCGCGGCCTTGCTAAAGTCCGCGTCCGTGAACAGCGACGGGCTATGGAAAGAGGCGGCGTCGATCACGCTCTTCACGCTCGCCACGTCGGCGGCGACCACGCCGTCGCCCGACACGACCGCGCCGTACCCACTGCCGAGGCCGCCGGTGAAGGTGACGCGATAGATCGCCGTCCCGCGGTACGACGTGGAGGGCGAGAAGGTGGCCAGGCCCGAGAGAGGGTTCCCACCGTTCATGACGCTGGCGGGCTTCAGCTGCGCGATGACGGCGGCCAAGGGCTGCGCCGAGGGGTTGGTCGGGATCGTGGCGAAGACGGCGACGCGGGCGGGGGCGGCCTGTAGTAGCGTGTTGAACTGGCGCAACGCGTCCGGCCCGATGGAGGCCTCGAGCCGGTTCAGCGCGGCGGCCGTGCCCGGATGCGCCTGGTAGGTCCGCACGAGCGCGGCGAAATTGTCGCCCAGGGTCCCGGCGCGGTCCAGCTCGGCGTAGACATCGGCCGAGGCGGGGGCCAAGAGCACGGGGTCGGCATCGCCGGCATCGCCGCCGCGCAGCCCCGCAGCCAGGATGTTGGTCGGGAAACCGGTAAGAACGAGTGCTATCAACGCGAAAAACACCAACTTACGCTTGAGCATGACATCTCCTAAGGCATATAGTCGTGGTACAAAAACGTGGCGTCCTGGTGCGGATGCGGCCGCTGCAACAGCCTCCCTTCCCTTATATTTATGTCGCTATGTCGCGATCGCGCGGAGATAGCAGCCCTGTCCCCCCCACGATGCGGCGGCCCGCAACCTATGGTATCAAGTTTTGGTCGCGCGCGGACAGGTGATGCCAACGTAATGTATCAATAATGTATCAACCAACGTACGGCTCACAAAAACTCGGCGTTCTCAGTCGACGCGTCTATCATTCGGCGCCCGGCGCCCCATACGTGCCGGCCGGCGCCGCGGCGTGCGCGGCCAGGCGCCGGCCGCGGACTTCGAGGGCCACGGCGCCGGCGGCCGCAAGGACCGCCACGACCGCGAAAGCGATCAGCTTGGCGCCCCTGTAGAGTTGCAGGTCGATCAGCCCTAGCAACAGGCACAGGCCGTAGAACAGCAGCACGACGGCGCGGCGCGAGAGGCCGAGCTCGAGCAGGCGGTGGTAGATGTGGTGCTTGTCGCCACTGGCGAAAGAACGCCGGCCTATCAGGCGGCGCACGATGGCCCACGCTACGTCAACGATGGGCACGATCAGGATCAGTAGGGCCGTGCCGATGCGCGGGGCGGTGCCGAAAAGAGAGAGCGCGCCGAGCGTGAAGCCGATGAACATAGCCCCCGAATCGCCCATGAAGACGCGCGCCGGCGCCCAGTTGTAGACGAGGAAGCCCAGGATGGCCCCGCACAGCATCAGGGGCAGGATCACGTTCTGGTCCTGGTGCGACGGCGCATAGCGCGTGCCCGCGACGACAACCTCCCACATGCCGAGGAAGAAGGCGGCGATAACGGTCACGCCGCCTGCCAAACCATCGAGCCCGTCGAGAAAGTTGACGGTGTTCATCATACCGACGATCCAGAAGACCGTGAACAGCACGCCGATGATCGGCAGCACAGGCTGATTGGTCGTGCCCTGCACGGTGATCTTCTGCAACGGGTTGCTGATCGTGCTGATGATCGGGAAGTTCATGCCGAGAGTCAGCAGCACGACGCCGACCTGGCCGAGGAAGTGCGCGCGCGGGGGCAGCGTGCGCAGTTCGTCCCAGATGCCGAGCGCCGCGGCCAATCCACAGCCAGCGAGCAACCCGGTCAGCGCCGTATTGGGCGGAGTCCCCTTCGAGGCGTGGAGGTCCTTCCAGACGTGCCAGACGCCCGCCGTGACGAGGAAGGCCACGGCGATGGCGACACCGCCCATCAAGGGGGTTGGCCGCTTGTGGATCTTGTCGCCCACTGGCCGGTCGATCACACCGAGCCGGCGCGCCAGGCGGATGCCGAGCGGCTCCAACAGCACACACAGGGCAAACGCGACGACAAGCCCTATGAGCCCCTCGCCCAGCCCGTTGGGGCCGGCGTGACCCGGCGCACGACCGACGAGAGGCCCATAGTCAAGGGCTGACGGCCAACGGCTTATCAACCCGCGCCGACCTCGTGGTAGGTCACGCCGGCCGGGAAGCGACGGTCGCGCCAAGCGCCGAAGTTGTCGACGATCACGGCGTCCGGCGCCACGTGGCGCTCGATCTCCTCGTGCAGATAGGGCGTGTGAGCCGTCACGAGCACGACGCCGTCGTAGTCCGCGAGGTCCTCGGGGAAAGCGAGCGTTTCGACCCCGGCCAGGTCGCGGATCTCCTCGGGCGTGTAGTAGGGGTCGTGCAGGCGCACCGCGCGCCCCTCGTGGCCCAGTGTGCGCAGCACGCTAAAGGCGGGCGAGAGCTTCTCCATGCGCGCGTCGGGCGTGTAGGCCAAGCCGAGCACGGCGATGCGCCGGCGCCCCTCCAGCAGTCGCGCCAGCGACGTGGTATAGAGGCGCTCGAAATAGCCGGCATTGAACTCGACCGTCTGCTCGATCAGCCCCATGTTACCCACGCCCGCCTCGGCCACGAGGTACTGCGGGGCCAGCGGGATGCAGTGGCCGCCGATGCCGAGCGAGGGATGGTAGTAGGGGATGTTCCACTTCGAGGAGGCCAGCGCGAGCACGTGCGCGGTGTCGTAGCGCGGCAGGCCCACGGCCAGGGCATTGGCGAACGAGATGCCGTGGTAGCGCAGCGCGTTCTCGACCACTTTGGTCAGCGCGGCGTGGTGGGCGTCCTTGGCCGGCTTGATCGTCTGGCAGATCAGCGAATAGAACGCGGCCATCAACTCGGTCGCCTCCGGCGCGGTCCCGCCGACCACGCGCGGGAGCGTGCGCAGGGTGTGCTCCTCGCCCGAGAACCAGTCGCGGCGCGGCGCGGCCCCGACGTAGACGTCGCGCCCGAGCTCGAGCCCGCAGGCGGCGATGGTGGGCAGCACGATGTCGTCGAGCCAGGAAGGCACGATAGTGCTCTCGATAATGATCAGGCGCGGCCAGCGACCCGGTCCGCTCTCGCGGATAACCTCGCAGATACGCGGCAGCACGTTCTCCAGCGCCGTCGACGACGGGTCGCGCCCGTGGTCGGTCGGCACGCAAACGAGGTGCAGGCCGATGTTTTGGTCGACCATGTCGCGCCAGTCGGTCGAGGCGCGGATGCGCAGGGGGGCGGTCGCCGTGTCGGGGGTCGCCGCGCGGGGGGCCGGGTGCGTCACGGCGGTGGCCAGGAAACGCCCGGCCTCGATGTCACGCACGCGCGCCTCCGAGAGGTCGTACCCGGCGCAGCGCACCCCCGCCACGGCGAGGTGAAAGAGGGCGCTGGCCCCGATATGGCCACAGCCCCACACGCCCGCGCCGATCTCACCGCTACGTACCGCCGCCAGAAACTCCCGCGTCGCGCTCGCCACCGGCGCCTCCTTGTAGGGGTATATCGCCATACGTCCAACTTTGTAGGGGCGTAGCGCCATACATGCGCTACGCCCATTAACAGTCGGCCCTTGCCGGGCCAACGTTCTCATCCTGCATGGTACTGCACCACCCGGTATACCGCTTGCGGGGCATCGGAGGCTCCAGGGCTCGTGAAAAGTCGCCGACGCCCCTCTCGCTCCCTCTCGCCCATGGCTGACTATCCCCCGGACTCTGGCCGCGGGTCCGACGGTGGGGCGCGCCTCCGGGGGAACCCCGGGAGATGCCTCCCCAGCCCCCCGCCAACGACGAGGCGTAGGGACGGGCGGACGTGGCCCCCCGACATGGCGCGTGCGAGCACGCCTATAGGGGCGGTGGGGGCCTTTATCTAGGGTAGGTTTTTGCGAGAGAGGGAGGCGCGGAGGGCTTGGCCCTCCGCGCCTCTATAATAA
>JAABUP010006704.1_pt1 | contig 16114 bp, 15 predicted proteins | sample 5559201 | NCBI WGS metagenome assembly JAABUP01 (sample SAMN10711887, study PRJNA513373) | rock metagenome | isolation source: Antarctica rocks | place: Antarctica
TCAAGTCAACTGTGTAAGTATCAGAACTGCACACTGACATTGTTGTTTGACATGTTCACATTCAATTTAGCAACAATTTGTTGTAGTCAAGGTCTGAATTTCACTCTTTTTTCTTCAAATCTGAGTGGGTCAGAAAGATGTTGCTTTGAGTGCTGATTCACACTCATTGCTGCAGTGAGCTGCTTTAGAATAAGGTCATTCATATGATTGACTGATTCTTGAGAAGAAGATGATGTTGCAACAGCTGATGTTGAGATAGCTGTATCTACTGATGTAGCTGACATGAGGTTGTCTCAATTCATCATAAAGATGTAAAGAAGATCTGTACAAGCCTTCATGTTTTGCATGTTCTCTTTTGTACAACTCTTCATGCTGTGTAATTCTGTTATAAGTATTTGTGCTCAAGAAGAAATCTTCTCAGCAACAGTCTTTACTTTACCTGTCATAGGGGTCTCTGTGCTCATTCTGCACTGATTTCAACAATTGTACAGCAAGGCCTTTAGTGTAGGCCAGGTTTAAATGAGAATAGTATTTTAATGTTATGAGTTTGCAATGAGACTGATGCTTGATTGATAATTTCTAAATACAAGAAGAATACTATAAAGAGAAAAAGAAGAGCTTCATACAGAAGCAAAAAGATAATGTGCTTTAGTCTTAAAGTCTTAGTAAGCAACTAGACCATAAGACTTTAGTATGAGTTCAACTTATAACACTAAGTGTATAGAAGAGAGAACTCAATACACTATCTTTGTGACTACAGAGGTTCAAAAGAAACAGAAATGAGCACAGAGCAACAGAGTAAGTTATCTTCTATCTATTAAGTAAATACTAATGATTCTATAGATACAATTATCCTCTTTCTCAAAAGAACATGTCATATAGCCTAACAACAGCATTCATCTTGTCAATTTAACAGCAGGCATTTGTACCTGCTGTCAGTATCAAGTCAACAGCATTTCATACAGTCATGTCATGATCTGCATATTCACTCAAGGCCTGACCTTAAAGCCTTTTCTTCTCTGAGTTCTGTTCACTGAGACCTGAGCAGTAATCTTTGCTGTTGCTCTTTCTTCTGTCAACATTACTTATCTTAACTCAGTGACAGATGATCTATGCAATTCTCTGATCATCTGAGTGCTTTGTGAATGACTGAAGAAGAAACAAATACAATGAGAGAATGTCTGAGCACCTTGAGAATTACAGCAGAAGAACATGAGGTCAGTGGTTGCATCAGTGAAGCATGACCTTTATCAGTGCAACACATGTAACAAGTCAGACCTCAATGTCATCACTTGTTGAAGGCTTCATCAGTAAAATGATGACAGCAGAGACAGAGAAGACAGTGATGACAGCAAGACAGTGACAACAACAAGACAGTGAAATCTAAAGATGATGACATGGGTAGAGACAACAACATAGCGGCAGTGAGGTTAGCAATAGTCACAATATGTGTATAGGACATAGTATTTTTTATTTTACTTTGCAGGGTAGGATATTCTTTATTTTACTTTGCAGGGTAGGATATTCTTTTATTTAGGTTTGCAGGGTATTCTGTTCTTTTACCCTTAAAATTAACCTGTAAACTCTGAGTGACACCTGTTTCAAACATCACGCTACTACCCAACTGTGATAGCTAGGGCCTTCTGTCCCAAATTGTGGGGGTCTACCGAGCCGCAACGCCAGAGATCCACAGAGCCGCAAATAAACCTTGCCGCCACCGCTGAGGACTTCTTTTTCACACTCAGCGACAGTCTACTATCCGGTTTCTCGAAGTCACGGGTCACAGTGTCTGAACCGTCTCTTTAGCAGCCTGCGTCTCTTTACACAGTGAAGGATGGCCACTGCGATAGCAGTCGGTGTAGGAGTCGCCGCTGCAGCGTTTCTAGTATGTACATGCCTTCCGGAGATCTGCGATTCTGAGTCTGACGAGCATATCATTAGGGTCGCGCCGGTCTGGTAGCAATGCGGAGATATAGAGGCGGAGCGGCGGGCGCAGCAGCGCTGGGTAAAGCATTCTACAAAGGTGGCTTCGAGCCAAAAATGAATCGGAGAGAAGCTGCTCTGGTTCTGCAGTTGAGGTACGGTTTGCTTCCATTACGCCCATGCGTGACACCTGGATATTTTGCTAACCTCATTTCTGCAGCGAGCGGAATCTTACGAAAGAGAAGATACGGAAGAACCACAGACAGCTGATGCTGCTCAATCATCCCGATCGCGGAGGTAGTCCGTACCTTGCGACCAAGGTGAACGAGGCGAAGGAGTTTTTGGAGAAAAATTAGGCTACATTTACAAGCCATGTAAGAGACATTGTATACTAGGGTTGGTTGTTACCATGGCGTTCGTTGTCATCGCATAGCGAGGTGTTATCAAGAAGCTTAGATGGTTGTCTATCAGCAGAAGCTGCTCTCAAATCGTTACCGATTCTAAGAAATACATGGAAACCGCGTGCTGAATCTGGTGCCAGGATTGCTCTGTCGATGTTGCTATGGATGTCTCGAGGGACACCAAACAGACTTACTCATGCGTGACTACGTTACGCTGCAGTCTAACCTCCTGCATACCACGTAGAAGTTCGAGGCTTGGGCAGATGTTGGAAGGTCAGGGACGAAGAATGGTCTAACAGTGATCCTAGGTAGACAAAATCTACCAGGAGGTATCCAGGTACTCCACAGATGACAAAGGGACGCTCAGAAACATCCAGGACCTACATGTATGCAAGGCGAACTCGCGCGATCAAGTCTTATTCTTGAGTGAATATTAAGCGACGACCTACACCTTGGCTCTTGCTCGCACAAACCCTACTTCCTCAACACCTCTGTCACAACTCCGGAAGATCTGCACCAAGACGTCCATGTCATCTCAAGACTGACTACCCGCGGCCTGGCATACATGATTCGGAGCGTCAAAAGTCTGTCATCTCTTCAAGAAGTGTCTCGATCGAACGAAATGTCTGCGCAGGGTGAGACCGCCACGGAATTCTGCAAGTACGTATATAAGATCCACTAGGTAAGGTCAGTATGCTGACGCTAGGCAGACTACTCATGGGCGGCATGGTTGATATCTACGTTGGACCATCGAAGAAGCTATACCAGCTTCACAAAGCTCTCGTCTGCGCCCGCTCTTCCTTCTTCAAAAACGCCTTCTCTGGCTCTTTCAAGGAAGCGGATGGCGTATTAATCATGGCAGAAGACATACCTGAGGTATTCGACTTGGCTGTCCAATGGATCTACAGCGGCAATATCGACCCTATGGCTTTGGATCGTACGGTGAACGGTCTGTCGACCCACCTTCGGCTCTTCGTTCTTGCAGACAAGCTCCAGATCCCGAAGCTCCAGGAATGCATCATAACGTCCATTCGCAAAGGTCTTCATGTCTCTGGGGGGTATATGAAGAGCAGTCAGATCATCTACATCTTCAACAACACGCCACCTTCGTCGAGCCTCAGGAAGTTCGCCGTCGACCTAGCCACCTTCGCTATCTGCATCAGGAAAAGCAAGGTTGAGAACTTGCGCTCTTGCTTCGAGGAGGTTCCCGATTTTGCGGTTGACTTGACGAAGGCTTTGCAAGCGGCTTTCCCTTCGTACACTCAATTGGTCGATCCCCGTACCGTCGGTCCGGAGTGGGGAAACGTTGTGTATACTCGTGCGGACGAGGGCAACTCTATGCGGGCAAATGTCAGCCAAGATGGAAGTGAGGATTTTCAGCGTCCGGATGATGGCACTGATTGGGCGCCGGCACTAAACTCGTGGAGTTCTCCAGGGACCCAAGACGATGATGATCGTGACAGGTAACATCTGGATCACTTTTTGGTTATGGTGGCTGATCTTGGGGGCCTTTGATGGTGCGCATTCCGGTCAACTAAGATTCCGGCTTTCCTATCATGAAGCCTTGCGTGCTTGCTCTTTGTATGAACGCTTCACCTTCGATAAATGGAATTAAATCGAAGGCTCATGGAGTCATCGTCACCCAACACTCAGGGTTTCGCGTTGGCTCGTATGAATGGGCTCATCTCAGCTTTGATTCAACTTCTCCGTCCTGTCCACCATAGCTTCAACAAGCTTCATGAACTCCTTTCTCTCTTCCATCGGTAGCACATGCCCCCTCCCCTGAAATATAATCCTCGTAACCCCCTGCTCCTCACCGCCCAACTCCCTTACCAAAACCTGCGCATGCGGCGCAGTGATCATCTGATCAACATCTCCATGCACCACCTGGATTCTCTCCCTCCCAACCTTGTCACCCAGCTCCTTCAGTTGTTCCGCGCTCTTGTGATGCCAGCCCGCAGCGATCGCTTGCAGGACAAAGCCTTTGCGTGTGAAGCCCTCCGTATCTTGCCGTTTCTTGAGTTCTTGAGCGGCGAAGCGATCGCCGTTCGTGGGAAAGTCGCCCTCGGCGTCTGGTTCGTTGAGCCAGGATTCGCTGAAGAGACGGGTTTTCACTTCGGCGAGTTGGACGTCGGCACTTTTGGGGACGCTGGAGATTATTGAGATTCATGAACTATATTGGAAGTTAGGTGGAAAGGAGGGGAGGGGGCGAACAAGAGGTTTATTCGATTTCTTAGGTTCTCGACGAAGCCCTGAGGTAGACGTTAGCGTAGTGCCCACCATCACGAAGCGGTTATTAGACATACGACTGTGTTCACAAGTCTAGCCGCTGTTGATATCAATGACAATGAAGCTATCCTCTCCGGTATCAATAGCGCCTGTGTTTCAAGTTAGATCCCGCAACAGTTCTTCACTGAGGCAATATGCTCGTTCTTACCAGCTCCTGCGCAATCATGCCGCCCATACTGATACCAATAACGTGCAATTGCCTTTTCCCGGTCCAACCAAGATGATCCAGCAATTCGAGAGTGTCTTTTGCCATCTCTGACGAGGAGTACCTCGACAGAGGCTTGTCTGACTTGCCGATGCCCCTGTTATCGAAGACGAGAGATGTGTATGTTGAAGCTTGGTCGTGGGCGAAATCTTTGGTTTGCCGTTGCCATGCCGTCTTGAAGGCCCCTAGACCCATGATCCACTGTTGGTAAGAAGCCAATGCTTTCAGCTCTTGCAGGCAGAAAAATAGAATCCAGGAATCGAATGTGGCATGACCTCGTCAATCATTAGAGCTCGGGGCGAACGACAATGATCGATACCGCAGGGATATATTGTTTGAATGCCAAGGAAAAGCATACCACAAGACGTATGGGTCCATGTCCATGAACTTCGTAAGCTATATCCAATGGTCCTCCCCGACCTTCTGCCACAGTAGCTTTGCCCGCCTTCGTGGGGCGAAGGTTCCAAGTCACATGCTGGAACTCAGGATGTTGGACTAGTTCTGCTGCAGTCAATTGCGGCCTGTCGTCGTTCAGATCAGACATAGTTATCATCCCAGGTTGATCTGGCAGCGGGCTGGCTCACATTATGAAGACAAAATGTTTCTATAGTGGTCAGGTTGAATTTCTCATGTACATGTATATTATGCTTGCAGTCCACAAAGGTACAAGTACAAAATTCGCGATGCGGTTGGCAGGCCTCGGTCAACGCAGCGAGACCCTTCGTGTTAGCTGCAGATCATTCCATCCGCCAAACTACGGCAGGATTGGGCCGCGTCATGACTGCTGCCTACCGAGATACGATGTATGATTCCAGCCCTGAAGCTCCAATTCAGAACGATAAAGAAGGACGGCAAGGCAAGCGATTGGTACTACTGCTACGGGGCTGTCCGGACAGGTCTTCTTAGGGATACAAGTATGCATTGCGCATGTCTTCGCGTGCGCTGGTGATGCAACGGGTGACAGCATACTCCTTGTACGAGTACAGTAGACGTCAACCATTTTGGAGCCCCCGAAGCTCTCCACCATATATCAAGTGCCACGAGGACAGTACGTAGAGACTAGGTACGAAGTTCGCAACGATATAAGAGATTGATCGAGGTCTTTATAAAATGAAAATATAACGTTTCGGAACCCTGCCTGGCGTTAAGACCGAGAGGACGATCCCCGCCGCTTCGCAGCCGAGATGCTTACATTGGCATGAATGTATTGGTAATCCATCTATGATGCTTTTGAATCCTACAACTGTTCATCTGTGCACTTGGTTTCTTGCGACAACTGCGATTTGAATTCCAAACTGCAAGCTGCTCATGACCGTCGTCGATGTCGTTCAAATCCAATGATAAGACTCGCTCGATTTCGACGGCTTCAAAAGGTGGATGACGTTCGTCCTGTCATCTTATTGCTAAGGCTTGTTACCATACAACGATAGCATCACGCAATGGAGGCACCTCCTCCACAGCAGCATGAGCCTGCTTTCGAGAAACCGCAGCTGTTGAACCCTCCACCCCAGATCTTTGGTGGTTTTGACTCGGATGGATCGTCCATCGCGGCGCAGCTGCCAGGACCCATATTTACAGAGGATCAGACCCAGTTGAGCGTCGAGGAGAGTAACGAGGCGAAGAGGAGAAGGATCGCAAGGGTAAATAAGCATCAAGGAGGTATCAGCCGGTGCCTATTGGACTAATGTGTCGTAGGCCTGCGATATGTGCCGGAAGAAGAAAATCAAGTGTGACGGAAAAATGCCGGCGTGCACACATTGCATCAACTACAAGACAGATTGTATATTTACCCAGGTCGAGAAGAAGCGAAATCCTCCAAAGGGGTAAGACATACTGCTTGGGGTATAGCACTTGCGCTGAATCGTATATCAGGGCCAAGTACATCGAAGGTCTCGAGAACCGCCTAGGCCGAATGGAGTCGCTCCTGAAATTGTCAGGCCTACTCTCGGAGGAGGATGGGGGCAGGACAGACCTAGGTACGCTGGAAAAGCGGCTGGCCGACAAGTCTCTTAGCAACGGAGACACACCACCAAGGTCTTCAAACAGATCGGGTTCTGTCAACCCGCCGCGGGCTTCGACCGAGTCTCATCACACCACCCCCAGACTAGAGGTAACTTCAAGTCCTCGAAGCTCGATGACATCCCCGGAATCACAAAAGGAAGGGGAGGAAGAAGTGGAAGCGCTGTCAGACATGATGTGCTCCTTGGTCACCAATAACTGCGGCGAGACGAGATATATTGGTGAGTGTAAATGATCGGAACCCACGATTGAAAACTAATGGTCTCTAGGATCATCATCAGGGTTCTCGATATTCTCTCCTAAAGGGATCCAATGGGTGAACGAAAAGACTGGAGACAGTTCGTTTCAAGAGATGATATCATCAGCATCCGTAGATGACAATAAGTGGGTTTATTGGAAGCCGGAGATCTTCAGCGATCTCTTTGTGCGGCACACATTCAAACCTTTGCCGCCACGAGATGAAGCTCTTTCCTTGCTCAAGGACTTCTTTGAGAATTTCAATTGCATGTTTCCTTTGTTCCATGAGCCAACTTTCATGCACCTCGTCGACAAACACTATTCACGAGATCCCTACGAGGGCTCTGGCTGGTGGGCGAGTCTTAACATCGCTCTCGCAATTGCTCACAGGTTGAGGGTCATGAGTAATTTGGTACCGCAAGAGGAGGACCAGAAAGGCTGGGGCTACTTGAAGAATGCGCTTGGTGTCCTTACAGAGCTCACCATGCGTAACACTGACCTCCTCAGCGTCCAGGCTATGCTTGGAATGGTAAGGCTCCCTTGCGTACGAATCGATTTCAGCCTACTAATCCCGGCCTCCGTAGGCCTTATTCTTACAGGGAACTCCTAATCCTCAGCCATCCTTCTTCCTTGTTGCAGCCGCTGTTCGCCTTTCTCATAGCATTGGACTTCACAAACGAGGATCAGGTTTCAACCTGAATCCAGTGGAGATAGAGCAGCGGAAGCGTGTCTTCTGGATCGCGTACTTGCTGGATAAAGAGTAAGTTCATCGTTAAAGACTGTTCATGACCAAGTAATTAACGTAAATTAGTATCTGTCTTCGGTCGGGTAGACCCCCAGCGCAAGACGATGATGACATGAATGTCGAATTGCCAAGCGAGGACCCGTCAGACAACATCGGCAACATACCACTAGCGGATGGTAAAGGCAAGACCAACCTCTTCAGGCTTATGTGTACCTTTGCGATCATCGAGAGCAAGGTTTATAAACAGCTATACTCTACGAAGGCATCTAAGCAATCTGATGGCGAGCTCCTCAACACCATTGGGGAGCTCGATAAAGAGCTGGAAGATTGGAAAGATGCTATACCTCTTGACTTCAGACCCGAGCATGAAATCAAGGCCTCACATACTCCTCTCATACTTCACATCGTCGTCCTCCATTTTGCCTATTACAACTGCCTAACCACTATACATCGCATGTCCGTTCATCATGGCTATTGGACAAGTAGGTTGTCAAATTATGCCATCCAGGGGCTCAATGCTCGACCTCTAAACCCTCGAGTATTTTCATCGGCTGTACTGTGTGTACAAGCGGCCAGAGCATCCATACACCTTATCAAGTATATCCCGCAAGGTGACTATGCTTGTGTCTGGTACGAAATCATCTTTCTGTGCTGGCATCATGTGTTGACTGCTTCTAGGTTGATTCTTTACTTCCCTGTGTCCGCGCTAGTAACATTGTTTGCCAACATTCTCCAGAATCCACAAGATGCAAGAGCACGGGCGGATATCAAGCTTATGAATCAAGTCGTCAACTTCCTCTCAATGTTGAGCTCAGACGAAGAGAATGGTGGTGTTAGGCGAATGTTAGGTGTCTGTTCTGAATTCGAGAGGATAGCAAAGGTTGTCCTCGATAAAGCAGATAAGGAGTCTCACTCCCGGAAAAAGCGGAAAAACAATGAAGAGAAGGAGGAGCCCAGACCCCGACAAACATTAGGACAGCAGCAAGCCGCGTCCCAGTCCACACCTGGTTCTGCGTCAACACCTGTCAGCGTCTTCACGCCCAATTTCAGTCATGACGGCGCCACCCAGTCCTTCAATCCATCTTTGAATGGCTTCTCGCCTCCTACAAACGGCGACTTGCCACTGATGCCTGACTACAGTTCGGGAGACTTTTCGAGCATGCTCACGTCCTCAAATGGCTTGACCCAAGGCTTCACGGACATGCAGCAGTTTTCTAGCGATACTGGATCTCCGTTAAACATGGGTTCGTTTCAGCAGCCGTTCGTCCCACAGGATTTGTGGCAAATGCCAATGACTCTTGAGTGGGACTGGGCGGACATGACGGCAATGACCTACCCTGCATTCGACGTCGGCGACGGGCAACAGCAACAGCAGAGTGGTCAGTTGTAGAACTACCATCTAGAGTACATGATGTATGATGACAATGACGGATGGCGGAGATGGAATATATATATCCGGTTGGGTTATGCTCCGAGGTTTGGCGTTTCAAGGGAGAAATGGTGTTGAAGGCGGGCCTCTTCGGCAGTTCCATAGGCATTACACTGTAGCGTGGAACATAATGCAGGTCAGTGTATTCGTAGAGCGTGATATATCACCCCTCAGCCACGGAGTATATGCTCGACCCTGGGATCCTTTTTCCTTCGAGTCCACTACAGGGTGAGCCAAAGTATCACAGGCGGGTCAAACTGTGTCATTCTCTACTTATCGCAAAGGCCACATCGCTTCATAGGTCATAAACATATGGAATTTTAGCCCATGTCGCCACAAGGGGGCTTCCATAGCAAGTACCTTGTATACGGTACTGGAAGTATCTTGCTATCACGCTAAATTTTGGAGTGCCAGGCAAGTGTGCATGAGTAAGCAGCCGGCGCAGTCCTCTGAAATGCACCATCAAAATTGCCTAGCGAAATCAACCACTCGTCATACGCTCAACTCCAGTGTTGCCGCATTGTTTAATTCTCCTACTTCACCATCTCAAGTTTCAAAAGAAGGGACGGTGAAGTTGCCTCACGGTTGTACTGCCCTGAAAAGGGCGAACTCATATCCCAGGTTGTCTGGTTCACCCTCCGCCGCCGGTTATTCGATCATGACAACGTTCTTAAGGCGGTCAGGCAACCTAGCTAGATTATCGAAGTCAAGCTTAGAATGTGCATCACGGACGAATCTTCAATCTACCTATTCTTCGCCTGTCCGCCTTTCGCGGCTCGCAGCCTACAGATCGCGGACATACGCCACCGTAAACCCAGGTGACCCCAAGGATCCTAAGGATGGCAAGGGTGCAGAATCAAAGGATGAAGGGAAGACGGTACCAGGAAAAGAGGAACAATCACCCGGGAAGGCGCCTCCAGGCTTCGAGCACTTCTACAACAATACAAGTCCCATCTCACCATCCCCGCAAGATGGCAAAGGTGGCCCCCCGAAGGCGTCCGAAAGCACAGCTAAGTTGACTGCGGAGGAGCGAAAGGCGATAGATGGATTATTATCAACAATTAAGATGGGATTGCCCGCCTCGCAGGCTAAGGAGATCGAGAAGGCTTTCGATCACATCAAGCGCGACGGCATACCCATTGACATTAGAGAGATTATGGCCAGCCTAGGAAGCGGGAAGCCTATGGATCTCGCAACCGCAGCAAAACTCGTTCGGATGACATCGCAAATGGCTCGGAAGGCGGCAGAGAAGGATATGGGTGAAGAGTCTGGGAAAAAGGAGCAACATGCCAAACAGGGTGAGGCCGACCAAGCAGCATTCAAAGCATCCCAAGCCAAGAATAGCGGTGACCAGAAAAGTTCAGCGAATCAGGAAGGTTTCAAGGTTCCAGAAATTAAGATCGATACTGGTACTCTCTTGATATCTGCTTTTGTCGCCTACTTGGTCTACCGGATGATGGTACCCGGAGAGAATTCGAGGGAAATTACATGGCAAGAATTCCGGACTACATTCTTCGATAAAGGACTGGTCGAGAAATTAACGGTCGTTAATCGTCATCGTGTCCGGGTCGATTTACACCGCGAGGCTACTGCTCAGATGTACCCAGAGTCACCCGCAACACATAACAACTTTCACTACTACTTTAGTATTGGATCCGTAGAGGCATTTGAACGAAGATTAGACGACGCGCAGAGAGAGCTTAATATACCGAGCTCCGAGCGAATACCTGTCGCCTACACCGACGAGATCTCTTGGGTTACGACGCTACTTTCCTTTGGTCCCACGTTATTGCTCATAGGTTCCGTTTTCTGGTTGTCACGGCGTGCTTCGAGTGGAGCTAGTGGCCAAAGCGGTATCTTTGGAATTGGCAAGAGCCGCGCGAAGAAGTTCAACCACGAGAGTGATGTCAAGGTCAAGTTCAAGGATGTCGCTGGAATGGACGAAGCCAAGCAAGAAATCATGGAATTTGTCAGCTTTCTCAAAGAACCTGGGCAGTATCAGAGATTAGGTGCCAAGATTCCTCGTGGCGCCATCTTGTCAGGTCCTCCAGGAACCGGTAAGACGCTGCTAGCAAAGGCCACTGCCGGGGAGTCGCAAGTCCCTTTCTTCAGCGTGAGTGGCTCCGAGTTCGTGGAGATGTTCGTGGGTGTCGGTCCGTCAAGAGTGCGAGATCTATTCGCAAATGCCAGGAAGAACACACCGTGTATCATCTTCATTGACGAGATAGACGCCATTGGAAAGGCGCGAGCGAAGCAAAACTTTGGTGGTGGCAATGACGAGAGAGAATCCACTCTTAATCAAATTCTGACGGAAATGGACGGTTTCAATACGTCCGAGCAGGTTGTAGTGCTTGCGGGCACAAATAGACCAGATGTTCTGGACAAGGCGCTGATGCGGCCTGGACGATTCGATAGGCATATCGTTATCGACAAACCGACCATGGATGGACGGAAGCAAATCTTCCTGGTACATCTCGGAAAGATCGTCACTTCTGAAAATATGGAATATCTGACCGGAAGACTTGCGGCACTCACTCCAGGTTTCTCTGGTGCAGACATTGCAAACTGTTGCAATGAAGCTGCTCTGATTGGTATGTGCATCAACCTCTGTTTGACTTGTGTGATGGCTGACCATAGACAGCTGCACGAACGAGCGCCCAGGCAGTCGCAATGATGCACTTCGAGCAAGCTATTGAGCGTGTTGTTGGTGGTCTGGAGAAGAAGTCTTTGGTCCTCAGTCCGGAAGAGAAAAAGACTGTCGCATACCACGAAGCCGGTCACGCCATCTGCGGCTGGTTCTTCAAATACGCCGATCCGCTCCTCAAGGTCTCCATCATCCCCCGTGGTCAAGGTGCACTAGGGTACGCGCAATACCTACCCGCCGGCGACACGTACCTTATGAATGTTCGCCAGCTCATGGACCGCATGGCCATGACTCTGGCCGGTCGTGTTTCTGAAGAACTGCATTTCGATACCGTCACCAGCGGTGCCAGCGACGACTTCAACAAGGTCACGCGCATGGCCACGGCGATGGTGACCAAGTGGGGAATGTCGAATAAGATCGGGTACCTGTACTTCGAAGAAGACGATCAAAAATTACACAAACCGTTCAGCGAAGAGACGGCGCAGAACATCGATCATGAAGTCCGTAGGATCGTCGACGAAGCCTACAAACAATGCAAAGATTTACTCATCGAGAAGAAAGCGCTGATCGGCCTTGTAGCAGAGGAGCTGCTGAGCAAAGAGGTGCTGGGTAGAGACGATCTCGTCAGGATATTGGGTAAGAGGCCGTTCGCGGACAACAAGGAGTTCTCAAAGTACTTTGACGGTACCGGTGGAGTGGGCAAGAAGAGCGCACCACCACCGCCGCCGACGGAGCAGTCGGATAACCCGCCTGAGGTCCCTAGTCCTGTATAAGAGTCGTGTCTTCTTGTAGTTATATAGCGCCGAGTCTTAGCATAGGGTCGTGGTCTGAATACGGTTGGGTCGTTTATAGATATGGCGTATGAACGAGAGACATCACTCAGCTTCGCATATGACACCGTGCATGTTGCTTGTGTCTTCCATTCCTGATTTATCGATCACTGCGGAGCATGTCAAACGTCTCGTCATAAGTCTACGACAAGTATAGATACGACGTCGTTCCGGACGAGCCATGTACTCTACTCTACAATCCTCGCTTCCGCAAGTTTTCCATCACTTATCTCCTTTCACTCCTTCACAGCAGTCCAGTCATATATAATCCTCCCAACCCCCTTTCCCCTTTCTCCCCGCACTCAACGCTCCCATCGCCTCCTTTTCAAGCCCACCACAACCTCGCACCTCGGAAAGTTTCCATCCGCTATCTCGTTCTGTCAAGTCTTTGAACTCCAATTCCATGGCTTCACCAACCATATCTTCCGAACATCTGATTTGAAGGCGTCCGTCTTCACCCGAGGGGTTCTTTAGAACCCCCTCGCCGGTCAGGAAGTGCATCCGAGAGACCAATTCAGACAGTCCGTCTTGCGATACGGAGTACGTTCTCTGCTTTTGGAACGAATCCGCCGGGAAACAGCAAATCAAACGCGTTGTGAACCCGAGGCATGATTTGATCCAATGGAGTGAGCGGGTAATAAATAGAATGGATGCCTCCATGTGCAGGGTGTCGATGATTGATGTGATAAATACGAAGACCGAGCATCGGCTGATGGTGAATTTTGTGCTCTGCGATAGGTTTAGTTTTGATAAGGACAATTGAGATAATATTAAGGGGACTTGGGAATGTGGGGTGGGCTCTCATGCAGCAATGAGTGCATGTTGTCAGCCGACGGAGGACATTCATATGTCATCGCTGCTCTTTCTCCCGGATATAAAGCTAAGACGGCTCGGGCTGATAGGTCGTTAGGGTTCGATTGTTCGCTCAGCGGACACGCGCATGTAAGGATGGAATGCTTTTCCTTGAGTGGTTCTCGTGATCATGATTTGCTACTTGTTTCGGCAACCCGCTTCGCGCTTCGACGTCGGCGCCTTGCTTCAGGGGGTCCAACATATCTCCGTAATTGGCGAGCAACATCGTAGTCTGAAATCCTCCGACAGTTTCACAAGAGTGACAAGACCAAGTCAAGTCTTGCGCCATGCGCGTTTGGACATCTTCGAGGGAATGCTTGGCAGTCGGATCCTTGTTTCACAACGTCGAGAACTTGAGATGTACCGACAGCAACATAGATCTAGACGCCGTGAAGCTGTGGACTGAGTGTTTTGCTATCTACTTCATCCCTCCCTATTGACATACAGGATATCTTGATTGGCGCAGGCGCCTCAGTAACGGTATGTCGTCGGAGACCTCGACATTGCCCGAAGCAATCCGCGTGGACATGAAAAGCAAATCTGATGCCCAAGAACTAAGGCGCTTATCCAACACCGGATAGCCCGGTGCTTGATGAGACATTCTTCCTTGCGTCCAGATGTCAGCCTTCAGAGCGTGGTGCTCGTGTCATGTCAAGCAAGGTGTAACACGCGCCTTCTCCGCCCTGTTGGTGTTGGCTGACCTACTTGATCGTTGCTACTCCGTTATGGCGGTACTCGTTCATCTTAGTATGTCAGAAACCTCACTGACAGCATTGTCACTCGTTTTCTGGACGCTCGTGTTTGAAGTTGTCTCTTTTATCGAAGAGCTGGCTCTGCATGTTGCGCCGGCAGTAACAAGCCTCTTTCACTTATCACGCCTCCATTCTCCAGAATCTGCTGTCCCTCCACATAACACCGCCCATAATCCGTCATACGTCCGTACATACGTCCGTACATTCATTCGAACCTGCAACCAACCTCGAAACCTGCTGTACGTATCTCGGAATGGCCGTGTCTCCCCTTGCATCCACAGACTTAATACCATAGATGCACTCCACCATATCGGTCCACGCCACGTCAATTGAGGGTACACATGGCTTACCGATTGCTCATGCAGACCCTGAAAGAAAGACATAGGGAGCAGACAGTCGTTGGGAATGGATATCAACGTGGCACGACGGTATAGCTACCAGAAAAGTAGTCATGATGGGGTGGTGCTGACATGTGTTTAAAGCCTCCAGCTCTGTCTCCCAATTGCTTATGGTTGTCCACGACAAACCCGATTCCCAGGACAGACGACCTTCTCACAGTATATACCCATGACAACGCAAGCCATGTCAACACCTGCGGAGTCATCGGGCCTAGGGCTCTGGTCATATAGCGTATCCTCTAGCGCAAACCGTACTTGCAAAATGCCCTCGTCGATAAGCCAGTGTCCAGAATTCTTGACGCCAGCCATTGAGAAATACCCTGCTTCAACACCCGGGAACCGCCAAGACACAAAAGTTCCTCGATATGAATATATTACTCCGCAGACATATCCCAGGCAGAATAACTACTTGCCCTATACATGGAGGGGCAGTGGTGAGTCGTTACTAGTACCTGTTGAGCCGTCTTGACTGATCAGTGTCCACAGCACTCTTGAATGAAAAGAGTCTCTACGAGAACACTGGATTTGCTGGCTTTGAGGCAGACTTGAACGGCATCGACCAGGAAGGTCAACCGAACAACGAGAATGCTCCTATCATGGATCTCAACAATTACTCGGACCTGGACTTTGACGCTAGTTCTCCCAGCCTAGATACAAGCCTTACACGGCGACTATCGGGTTCAACGTTATCAACATCAAGTAGGGAACCGATCACGGAACCCTTCGAACTGTCCGTCTTCTCCGAAGTACCGACGTTTGTATCGGACTACACTCCTAGTAGCTCACTCAACTTGTCAGCAACCAACATGTCCCCTAAATATTCCCCTAGCCGATCGCACCAGAACCATGTTCGGGCTGGGAGCCACTCGTGGGTTTCACAATCTTCCCGTCCAAGCTTTCGAACCGCACCATACTCATTTGATGGTGTACGGAGTAAGCCATGGTCTTCTGCATCATGTGCTACATCACCGGCACGGCGTGACTCAACGTTGACCCATAACAGTTGGGAAGGCTCGGGACCACATGTGTCAAGAATCACAACGCATCATCAATCTCCTCTTCTACCGAGTTCTAATATTTTCTCCAACAAGCTTCCCTACAGCCTACATATCCTGCCGCAATCCTTCATCAGCTCAACCTCTTGTCTTCCCTGTGATTCTGCTTTACTTTCTTCATCGTACGAAGCTCTGGGCCACCCTTTTCAGGAGCCATCGTCACTCTCGTCACATGGTCTGCCCCACACGCTTCATAGTGATTTGGATCCGCACAACCTTCACCAAAACCATTACTCCTATCTCACCAATCCACCGGACCTCTTCGCTCCCCTCCTCGATGAACAAATGTCTCCACCACCGGAAGACATGCATCCCAACGATCCCAACCTATTCCC
>JAABUP010006706.1_pt1 | contig 16112 bp, 18 predicted proteins | sample 5559201 | NCBI WGS metagenome assembly JAABUP01 (sample SAMN10711887, study PRJNA513373) | rock metagenome | isolation source: Antarctica rocks | place: Antarctica
TCTGGAGCATCTTGCGCATGATATTGCAAGTGAGTCTCCAGCTGATCGATATACAGGCCAAATAAGGTTGGAGACATTGGGCAGCCCTGCTTTACTCCCATGGTGCTGTCAAAGGGTGCAGATCTGCTGAGTGATGGAATGTCCACACACACACGGACATTGGCATAGTATGCACAAAAAGCAAACAGCAAGTACAATAGGTGTGCCAACAGCCTGTCGTCATCAATGCTTGCATGGTGGAGGGATGACTACATACCTTCCTCAACAAGGGACCTGCTTGACTGAAGCATCTCAGTGCTGCTATGCGAGCGCAGGATGCACACCTTGTTGCATTTTCGCTTCTGATGCTGATGGGTTACATGGCAAGACTTGCATACACAGTCGATGTATGTGGTGCAAAGCAGTGCTTGTTGCATAATACAGCAACTGTGCATTTCACAGCATTGATCCGTACAGGGCCAACTCACAATTTACTGACTTGCAGGTCTTTTGGCTTGTATGTTATTGCAAGCGTTGATGGTGCGTATTCTTCTGATATAGGTATAAACACTAACACAACCTCCGACTTCAGCTCTACTGTAGAGCCTCTACATGCGTTGTGCTTGCGCTCGTGGCCGGCCGTCAGGACTGTCAGCCTCGACCTAACAGCCAGCGACAGCCGCTACGATTGTTTCTCAGCAGCTTTCGACTTCAGCATTTCTACATGACAGTAAATATAGCCTCCGAGATGCATTCCAACGCATTTCAATGCATCGCGCAGCCTAACACAACCTTTGCTTGACTGCATGCTGTATCTGACTCAATATCTCTATGATCCAGGCACTTTACCAAGCTCTGCAAATCAGTGTATCCTTACGAACGTGTATCTGAGATCCAATCTATCAAGGAAGCGTTGATGGTGATGAACAATATGCTGAGGACATTGTACATAGCTGTAGCACAACAGGCAGCATGGGCCCAAGTTGCTTTCACATCCTAGCAGTTGGCTGTGTGGCCTGTGATCTAATATACACATCTTTGATGCTGCATGGTTGCTCCTTTGCTAAGCTGCGTGGAAGTATAAATTGTGCTCCGCCAGTGCATTGGTGAGCGTACAGATGATTGCTCCTAGTGTTTTGACCTAGTTTGATGACCGCCGATGAGGCAGCAGTCATTGTTGATCATCATGGCAAGATTGGATAACAATCAACAAGAAGAATCTGGTCACTCCTTGACGCACAAACTTCTGTTCCCGGGTATGTGCAGACCTAGACCTGTTGCTGAGTGATTTGACCAGGGGTCAAGTGCTGCAGAAAGCTCAGGGGGTTGTTACAATATGCACCACGGTATAGTGTTGTCTTGGCAGCATCATGTGCACTTCTGTTACAGCGTTCTCCACAACAGACCCTGTTTCTTGATTTGCCTATCCACCTTGAGTTACAGCATGTATTTGGATACAATGCCTTGTCTCTGATCTGTGACATGGCCCACTAAACTTGTGCATAAATGTCTGAATGCGGTTCAACACATTGTGCATAAAATTCATCAGGGCTCCCATGCACAGCATGGTCATGAGTAGATAGTTGGTGATGAGAGGCGGTGATTCTGCACAAAGCAAGAAATTGTCTTTTGCATTTCAAAAAACCAAGTGCAGGAAGGTAAGATGTTTTAGGTCTCAAGGCACAACACTGGTATTCTTCCTGTCCAGCATCATGCTAGCATCCAGACAAAACTTGTCATAGTCCTCCAATGTTTGTGTCTCACACCTCTGACGCGTCTCAACTTGCATCATGAGGTCGTCGTCTGCTCTTTGAGCGCTGCACAGACAACATGTTTAGCACATCAACAGGTCTGCCATGACTTTGTATCAGCTGTGCAGCTGACTCACAAAACAAGGATCACTCTGCACTCAGAGCACGCAAATTGGAAAAGTACCATGCTAGCATGCAGCAGCTTATTGCATCAGCATCTGCTATGCAATTCTGAGATTTGACTCAAAGAAATGCAACTTGATGCAAGCAGGCAGTGGGATGGATTGAGTGATACGGCAAGTTATGCATGTACCTGCGCCTGGACCTGGCAGTTTTCTGCTTGTTGCTCTTCTGCGTTTTATCTTGATGGGCAAGGAGATGTTGATGATAATCAGGAGGCCTGCTCTGCTCAATGTCATTCCACATACTGGCAAATGCATTTGCCATGGTGAAGGGCTGACTCTTGGAGGCTGTGCTCTTTGCTGGAGGTTTTGTAGCATCAGCATGAAGCTTCCTCTCTAGTTCATGCTGTGCTGCAAGATCACTGAGAGTAGATGCAGCAGCATCCTGGAGCATTTGTACTGATGCTTCTTTAGTGTTGTCAAGCTGGCCAAAGATAATGCTACTCAAATCAGCATGACCAGTCATTGCCTGTGGGTCTGTTGTTGGGACCTGCTGGTGTGCTGCACTTGCAGCTTGCTGTGTGTTCAGCATTTTGAAGAAGTTGGGGAGCTTGAGCGCCTTTGGTTTTGATACTGAAGCCTGCCGTGCTGTCTTCTGTGGCTGCAGCTCAGCATCTGGCTCGACTGGCTGTGAATGCTTCAGCTTCTTGCTTTTGGCTACAACGCAAGCATGGCATAATGATCAACCACTAGCAGCTGCTTCAGGGAACATGCACATGAGCATATCAAGTGCTACAACTTAGTGCAACGCTATATGCAAACAAGTCACCCTGACACTGTCTGCAAAAGCTAGCCGTCAAGAAGTCACCAAATGAGAAATTGCATACCTTTCTTGATGGCTGGAGCAGTCTGCTTGACAGCCTGAGGTGCCTTTGCTGTGCGATTTGCATCAAGCAGAGAAGGCTCAAAAAGCTGGGAATCTGACTCTAGCAATGCCTCAAACTGCACAAAGCATCAATTTTGAGTGTGGACTATGTGATTAGGCAGCACAGCAGAATCTGATGCAATCAGCAGCACAGCTTACAAGGGAAACATGTAACAAAAGTGATAGAAAGGCTACATACAGCCATCAGACCGATCAAAACTACTGCCATTAACATCTGCATTGGCATGTTTGCATGACCCTGATGGACTTGAACCAATTGATGGCAGTCCAGGTAAGTACAAGACTTGCAAATATATCCGTGGTCTGGATTCATAGTAAAGCCATGCCAGCTTGATACACTCATGGCAAAGGCAGTACTAGCTTGATGACAATGAACGGTTTTGCTGACAAATACAGTGCTAACGCACCTTGTGATAGTAGTCAATCCCCTCATCTGAGAAAGGCTCCTCGTCGGAGTGGACAGGCTCCTGATCGACATAGGCAGTCTTCTTGGCTGCATGTCTTGCAGGCTGGGTGCGCCTTCTGTTGTCTATGGCATCCTCTGCAAGGCATCAAGAATTCAAGCTGCGGCTTTCAGCACTTGCCACAAGTTTCGATTGACAAAAGCAGCAACAACAGCTTACCTTCAGATGCACCTTCATCAATGTCCCACAGCTCATTTGCTGCAGTGTTCTGCAAACCAGCATACAGTCAGAGTCTAGTCATTCTTCCTGTCATGAGGCATTACATGTCGTGCGCTGCATGTCACTGCACCTGGATATGAGTTTGTGCAGCTGCTGCTGTGTCGAGCAGTTCCCTGCACACACTTTCTCTGTCAGTGTGCGTCAGCACTTTAGCAAGTGCTCAGCATGCACTGAGTGATGGCAATGAGCGAGAGACCGCAGCCTCAAAGCACCTGCTAGACTTCTGGAGCAGCTTCAGCAGTGCTTTGCCAATGGGAGTGCCAGCATAGACTTTGCTAGTGTTTTGCAACTCTGCTAGGTTAGAAGACAGGAAATCTGTTTCAGTGATGCCAGCTGCATCCAGGACAGAAATCATAGCAAGGATGCTCTTCTCGCAGCCAGTCGACGGTTTCAAACCGCTAGCAACTTTCTCCAGCACTTCTCCTCCGTTGTTCAGGAGTGTATTGAGCGGATCTTTAATAGAAAACAGACTCAGACTGGCTTGGATTGCAGTCCTTTGGCTGGGGTTATGTTGACTACGTCTGGAACTATGTCTGTGATCAACCAGCAGATCATGTTCTCGGAGGCTTTGGTCCTCTTTCAAAATGACTTCTTGTGCCATTTCAGCATGTAAACGGTGAATTAGGGAGGCATCCATCCACGAACAGCCTTTTTCGCTCGTCACAGCTATGCCAGGAGCCATGTCACAGCAAAGCCCTGCTCAGAGTCCTATTCGGACGAGGCAGTTTCCTGCGTGCTCTAGTCTCCTTCCGATTGCCACGCGTCCTGCATCGCCTCTCAAGGGCGCGGTAGTAAGGCATGACCAGAGGTAAGCTGGCAAAACGTTGGGCAAAAAGTTGACATACCGGTAGCAGGATGCTGAATTCATTCGTTCGAATGCAGACGGTTCATCTTCTTGCTGGATGTCAGCTAGGTCTCCACATTAATATTGCCTGCTCCAGTAGTAGCTGCTCTTACGTGCCTCCCAGTGGACAGAACTTCTCGTAGAACGGCTTTTTGCTGTATACTATGTTGACAGGCGCAAAAACTTGGGATTGCATTTTCACGAGTTGAGCGTCATTTCCCATCTTCTTGATTCTTTGAGGGCAGCAGGGTGATGAGCTGTGGTGCAGCAACAACATTCTCAGCTGCAGTGTGGCAACACAGTGAAACTCAGCGTCTTCCTGTTGTAAATGTTCTAGTATTTACTCTATGTCAGGGCTGTCAGTTGTGGAGGATGCACAGCAGGTGGGGCGTGCTGATGTGCAGTCCATTTATATGTGACCAGACACCACTCAGGCATATTGCTGGGGTCAAATATGCTACACCCCGTGCTTTGTTAATGGAGGAAGTAGGGTTGTCACCTCTGTAGGTGTCTTGTTGCAACACTCCAATTGGCAGCACACTGACAGTTCTGGAATGTTCTAGCTGCTACTCCTGTTGAGACGTGATTAAGTATTTCCACACCAGTTCGCTTCACAATTTCAGTAATGCATTGTATGTAGGGCGTAGTGCCAAAAGGCTGCACAGCTCGCAGACTGTGCACTGGGCACTCCATGCCTCTTGACAGCAACGTTATCCCGTTTCTCGAAGTTGAAGTTGCGACTCCAATTTAGGAAACCTGCATCAGCATTTACACATGACTCCTGCACCGTCCTATCATGTTCTCGTCTGCTGGGACTATCAGCAGCACTGACTACCCTTGATTTCAGCCTTTAGCAAATGTTGGCACGACTGTCAGCTACCTGTAATTGGTAAGCGCTTTCTACAGGTCAGACTTGGCATAGTCTGCTTACTCTCATTGGCCAGGAAGTCAGCATGCAAGGGCTGATAGGGTAACACCCACTGCGCACACATTGTGTTGTTGTTGCTGATGGTTTCACATGAGTCCTGTATGTCGACTTCTTCAGCCGCTTAGGCAACAATATGCTGCTTTGTGTTTCACAAACACCAACACCAATAGTATGAGCTCTGTCTGTGCATAACGGAGTGACCATGTTGGTCACACAATCCTCTTGCTGCTGTGTGGTGTCACTGCCACTGTTGTAGCTAGCTGTCAGCTCAGGGCTGTCATAAAAAACTGCTTCAGAGGTATGCTGAAGCTGCTGCAGCAGCTGCTGCTGCCTGACTGAAATGCATGCTAGACCAGTGACGTGCTCTCGCCCCAGATATGCATATTAGCAAACATGGTGAGCCAAGATGTGTAAATTGTTAGTACAGTTACTAGGTACACATTGCACCTCTATCTGTGTCATGCTGTTTTCGTGTATGCAGATGCAGACACGACTTGCAGCTCAAATGTCCACGAATTGCACACGCTGGGTTGTGTGTTACATGTCACCACTGCCACAGTAGTCATCCCACAACATAAGCATGTCTTTTAAGTATTGAGATGCACTGTGCAGTCGGCGGGCTTGCGTAACAGGACCGTGTCTTACATGGTGTGTGTACTGTGTAGCTACTGACAACAGCTCTCCTAAGTGTGTCTAAACGCTGTGTGCAAGACACATATGTACAAAGTAATAGGCCGCTAGCTAAGGAACGCGGCCTATGCAACCATTATTAACTACCTGAGTAATCTTTCCACGAATGGTGTGACTGGATATTGCTAAGTGCTCACACTTTCAATGTGCGGTTGAAGCGCTCTGCCACTCCGTTCTGCTCTGGTGTGTAGGGTTTTGTCTTTCAGGCATGGGTGTTGCCCAAATCACTCAGTCTTTTGCAGTAACTTGCAGCATTATGCAATTGAGTCTGAGTTGAACAGTTAGCACCTTTGACAGTTGAACAGTATAAGAAAATGTTGTTTACATTTTGAGTCTAGTGTACAGCTTTTATGAACAACTTGCCCGCGTGGGAGTGGCCCTTAGACATTTTCGGTCAAGCCATTCATGAACATACTAGAACATGCTAGTAACACTTAGTCAGCTTCTGCATTTACTAACCCGCTTCCTGTGTCCTAGCGGCCTGTTGAGTACTATATAAGCTTCAGACTTTGGTTCACCGAACACACAGTTTGCGATCAAGTCCTCTTGTAAATAGTGTGTCAAGCTTGCAAGTCTGAACAGCTTATTTCAACATTAAGTATTCAGAAGCAAGCTGAATAGCAGACAGTGGACTATTGTACACATACATGCAGACCAGAACAGACAGCATCAGATATTCAAACAAATGACAAGCAAGGATTCACTTGGCCTACACTCCTTTCGCTTTACATAATTATGTTAAAGACATATGCCAATCCATTGCACCCGCAGTAAAATGAGCTAGCAGACAACCAGCTCACACTCAAATAGCCCTGCCATGCTCAGACAACAAACCCAAGGAAGCCCTGCCAAAGAAGCACACACTGCAACAGATAGAATACACAGCCCATGGTCTGAAATGCCTTGTACTTGCTGACTGGAGCACAGATAGCCTCACATAGATGGAGCCATGTTGAGTGACTTCACAGACCCATTTTCGGCCTTGACAGAGTTTGTCTCCTCAAACACACCCTCGTTTGCAAGTGACTCAAAGGGTGACTGGTACCCTGCCAGGGATGACTCACCATCATTACTAATGCCATGTGGACTTACATCATCATCATCACCATCATCATCTGATGCGTGGTGCCCTTCATGCCCTTCCAGCTTGTCTAACAACAGGGCTGTTAGACGCTTGACATCTGGATTGCCCTTGTCAAATTGGGCAGCCTGTTTGGGTTGATGGTGGCTGTTGCTTGGTGATGATTCACAGTGTAGCGTGACCGCATTGTCCCACTGTCTCATGCGCGACGCTGGTGCATTGCCATCATCAGCATCACTGCCCTCTGCAGGCTTCACTGTCTGGTTCAGGTAGTGATCCAGAGATGATCTGGAAGGGGGGGCTGACCCTTCCTCTTCAGATGCTGCTGCTGTTGGTGGCCGTCCCTCTGCTTCAATGCTGCCAGTACCTGCTGCCTCAGCTTCTTTTTGGGTACGATTACTCAATCCCTCCTTGACAAAACCCATCTGGCTGTACTCATCCTCCGCTGTGTCTTGCTGGTTGCCGCCTGCCTGGTTCTCACATGCACCCTCCGGACAGACAGCAGCAGCCTCTGAGGGGGCTGTGTCCACGGGGGTTTGGGCATGTTCAGGCTTAGGCTGACTGAAAGCGTCTGTCTTGGTGAGCCACTGTGAAGCAGGCATTGCCCTGTCTGACGTGCCAGCAGCAACAGGCAAGCCATGGAACTGACGCACAGTGGCAAAGGCTGAGCCTGAGTTTGGACTGTGTCCTGGTGACGATCCAGTCAATGATGTCAAGCTTGACTGCTCCCTGTCTCTGTGCTGATGGCCTGAGCTATGGCTCTGACTCTCGCCGTCAAGTGTGACATCAGTTTTGATGCAATCTGGTCTGTCTGTGCTGATGTGTGAGGCTGAAGTGGAGACTGCGGGGATAGTGGGTGGGGTTGCAGGGGCGTGGGTGGGTGGCTGCTGCTTGAGGCTCCAGCCGGTGCATGAGTGGTGGGTATGCCATGCATTGTCTGGGGTGTCCCCCCATTCCACCAGGCGGGTTAAGAATGCCATGACTTCACTGGGGTCTGTCAGTGTGTACTTAGCATCTGTGTCCTTCGTCTGTAGTTGCAACACACATCAGAGTCGAGCGCATGACGCAAGATCAGCAGGCAGTTCATGTGGATTTGACACTGCTTGGTTGGTTGTACACTTGCTTAGCTGGGCCATGGTTTTGACACATGTGCACCTCTGGAGATTGTGGACTGCAAATACACGGCGCCCTTAGGGCACTGTGGATTTGCAATATCCAACAATCTTCAGAGGTATCTGTAGCACAAGTAACATTGCAGGGACAAGTAGACGTTCATGATATGAGCAATGATGCATGCACGCAAGGGGGCTGAATTGCTAATGTGCATGCATGCATGGCAGGCAATGTGTTTGGTTGACTAACCTTGTTGGAGATGAGGACTCCAAAGCCGCTGGCTCGCTGCTTGAGCACCTTAAAGGCGTCCTCATCAGTGCGATCATCTCCCAAGTAGATGGGAATCACATCGTCACAGTCATCCAGGCTGAGGGCCTTCAGCATGTGAGACAGGGCCCTGCCCTTGCCCCAGTCCACCTGCATCACATGAAAACAAACATCTAATTTTTGTACGCTCTGTAGGTCAGGAGCTCCCAACAATGACATTAGATCATAGACACAGTCACAACTGTATTTTGCTGAGTACACGTGTGGAAGCGCCCTGCCCTTTGCCCTGTCATTGTACTTAGTGCTGTACAAAGTACCCACTGAGATTCTGGTTTGCAACTGAGAAAGTGAGGGGCCAGCCAGCCCTCCAGCATGCACAGCTACGCTTTGGTGGCTGCCAGGTCAGGCACTTGTCAGAGAACTCACACAGCATGCACTGCCTGTCACTGAGCTGACCAAGAACTGAGTACTAGTTGCCGGAAATGCGTTGCAAATTGGGTTGCTCAAGGTGCTAAATTTACTCTGGCTTACCGCGGTGCAGGCAGCCCTCCAAGTCTTGAGAGCTCATGCATTACAGCTGTCACAGCCACTACAGAGAAGGGATTGACACAGTGCTAGAAACATGCTCTGCCATAGATGCCATTTGAGCTAGCATGCAGCACTGACCTGGGGCTGTATCTCCAAGACTTTGCGCCCTCTGCTGGCCTTGAGGTTGGAGTGGTCATGCAGGGTGTCCCTCACGGCCGCCACCACAGCGTCGTAAGAGTCAGGCGAGCAGTTGCGGAAGTGCACACTCACACAGAACTTGTTGTGCTCAACAGACGCGCCTGGGATGTCTTGAACCCTGCCAGGTGCAGGATGTCATGATGTAAACTCCCATGTGTTCGTGCCTCACTACCGCCTTGCTGCTGTTCATAGGCTTCATAAGCATACTAGTACGCAAAGGCTCTTCGAGATACAGAAACGCCACTGTCTTTAGAGAAATGTCTCATGGACAGTGTGAATCTAAACTCAATGCTTGTGGACGGTTCAAACGCATTTCTACATTGGGAAACTATCTTATAAATCACAACATAGTGAACAGGGAATGAAACGTGAGGAGTGTGTGCAAAGGCACAGATTGTCACAGTGAGGGCAAGGAGAAAAGCTATGCAAACAGAGCGCGCAAGGTACAAATTGTGAATGGATCATGGGCATTATGATTGGCATGTGCGACACTGTTGTCAAGCCTTGCTACGCCATGATATCAAAAAGCCATTCACGCTTGTCCGGAATGGGAATGTATGCAAGCTGCTGACCTGTGTGTGAGAGCCTGGAACACAGAGTCCATGATAGGGGCATATTTGGCTGCCGGCTGGAAGGCCAACCTCTGCTCGTCCCCAGGCTCACAGTTGGCCTGCAACACACACGCACACACACTTTGGGCAACAGACTAGCAAGCAACAATGTGCTGAGGCAACAGGTAGGCATTGATGATGATTGCATCGAGCATGGGAGCCAGGTACTACAGGTCTTTACTGCCTGGCTCAGCAACTCCATACTGGACATCTCGAATGCAGCTGCAGCTCCCTACAAGCCAGGTTGTACCAAGAAGCATCACACAGCGAAGCACAGAGTGCTTCCGCATGCCTATCTGCAGCAAATATCGTACACAACACCCCTAGGTTGTGCAGCCAGCCAGAATGGTGTCCAGGGCAGTGATGCAGGTGACAAGTGTGCTGCTCCTGCATGATGCAAGCAAGGGGGAAGGCACATGCCTGAGGCAAGCTGGATATTGGGGGTGGGAAATGAGACTTATGGGGGTGAGTCTTTGGGGGAGATGACCAAAGGTCTGTTAGGTCTTGCTGGGAGGAGCAGCAGTCTAGGCTAGACAATGTGACGCCCTGCAGGATGAGGGAGTGTCCCTGTTGCTTCTTGCTATGCAGCAACACGAGCTTTGTGAATAGCAGAGCACATGATGCACAATGTCTCATGGCATGCAGCATGGCTATGGCAAGCTGATGCAAAAGTTGCATGCAGCTGCATGAGTCTGCAGTGAAGTTGTATGACATCAAATCATATGCTTGACACCATGATCAAGACAAAAGGAAAGATCAAGCTTCATTCTTGTGAAGATGACGCGCATGATGAATTACTCGCCTTGGGTCCAACAATGTCCATGCCATGGCTGCCAGCATAGAACAGCTCCTTCAGCTGGACAAACCCCTCAACCTTCTCCCTGCCCCGCCCACTGATGATGGATGTGGGGAAAAGCTGCGCAACTCTGCGCACAGCTGCCCGCATCTACAAGACACAGCACACCATGCTATTCTGCACTGCTGCACATGCAGTGATGCACACAGTGAAGCCTTGTGTGCATTATGATGGTGAGTTGTGTCAATGAAACTGTGTTGGTGAGCAGCACAAGGATGCCAGGATCATTTGCAGACACAGGGTGCAACTTTTGCTGCAGAAAAAGGTGGTGAGACTGAACCTGCTCTGGCATGAAGGCTCTGTCAGGATCCTTGACAATAGGAGTCAGGGTTCCTGCAGTTGTGGCAGCATACAGTCAGTCCGCAAGGGATAATTGGTGCCAGCTTGTCTGCACTGTTCAAAGCTAAAAGCATGTACCATCGTAGTCCAGAAACACTGCCAGTCTTTTGCCATGAAGAAGACTGGTAAAGTCATCGAAGTGCTCCAGAATGGAAGGATGCTGCGCCTGAATGTACAGAACTTGTGAGTGAGCGGCTGAGGCAGCGCTGAGCAAGTTTTTCTGCTTGCGCGGGTTGAGCTGAAGACTGTACAGCAGGTACCTTCCAAGCGCAAAACTCCTTGGCATTTTTGGCATGAGTAAGCAGCTGCACTGGCGTCGGGTCAGGAGAGTTGTACAGGGGGCTCGAAGTAGTGTTGAACTTCGCTCGAATGACTTCGGATTCATCTGCCTTGAGTTCATAAGAGGCACGTCCCATCTGAAATCGGTCGAGCAAATCTCCCATGATGCGTTCGTTGCACAGCGTGGCCGAACAATTTAGTGTCGGAGTGGTCACTCTCACTGAGGAGTGCCACGGGCAAAGACAGTCATGGTGTATTGAAGGTACAGGGGTCCAGCGAGCGTGTTTTCGTCAACTGGACCAGGCGCTCAACGGACGCCCCAGAACAACCAGCTAACGTCAGATCACTGGAGCGGCGCACCGTACCGGCACTCAAAAGCATCCGTCGAAATCGGCTAGCGGCGAAGATCGAATCGGGGTCTCACATGCCAAAATTGGCGCCCCCAGAGAAGTTCACGTGCCGCCATGTGGCGATATCAACGATCGCGGGACACGCAGTATTGTAGCTGGCTTGTGCATCGATGGAAGCTCTGGTACGTTTCTGACTAAGCCCAGCTCACGAAGCCCCACTGTAAGGACGGATGTCAGATACACGTTCCCAAGGATGCACTGATTTGCAGTAAAATGCCTGGATCATAGATGTCATATTGTGTCAAATACAGTATGCAGACAAGCAAGGTTGTGTCAGCCCAGCTCACCTAGCCACTTCATGGCTGTTAAAACAAATTTGTCTTGCTTGACATGCGTTTCCACAGCGTATGAATCCGAGGACAGATTCCGAACTTGCCTGGTTGCAACCAATTGGTTAACATGCCTGAAAGTCTGCAATAAATGAAGACTTTGATTTGGCGGAGAGCATGCAAATGGGTCAAAGTACCATGCTTGCCGATATGCATGATTAGCCACACAGTCGACTTGTTCGCAAACTGCATGGAAGGCAAAGACTTGAACAAACACACACGTTTCAGGTATGTACATGCAAGCTTGCAGCTCAGCCAGACACAAATATCTGTCCAGAGCCAATGCACCCGCAGGCAAGCTCATGGCCTAGTTAAGTACTGTACAAGCTTACAAGGGTCAAACTACTACAGTAAGGTAATTCAAGACTGTACTGTCTGAGTGACTGTGACTGGGCAGCAGCTGAAAGTGTTGCTGAAAGTGTGTCCGGGTGCTTGCTTTTCACCCTGGTACAATGACACGATGCATGACTCTCTGAAAGAGCTGACATCAACAATTGCATAGCACATGCATCACTGCGCACTGCTTGTCTTGTGTAAACCTGGCAAATTGCCACAACACAGTCGAGCCACATGGTGCAAAGTTGAGATCAATGGACCTGGGCCCAACTGCAAAATCCAAACTCTGCAATTCCAGTGTTGCACACTGGACACAGCTTGGAATTGTGCATGATCTTCTCTGCACACGCGTGACAGCAAAGAACATGGCCACATGGGTTGAAGAACTGGGTTGCTTCATTGTCCATGCACACCACACACTCATTGTCCTCGTCCTCATAGAAGGAAGGTTGATGTGGAGCCTCAAACGGAGTTGGTTGCACATACCTCTGTTGTGCGTGAGTCCGTATCTGCAGGGGACAGCATACCAGATCTGGGGCAAAGGAAAGGGCCCTCTTGGCAAAGACCAGCAAAATGCCAGCAACAGTGCAGCATGACCTGCCAACAGTCTATGCTTGCAAAAGCAATGCAACTGTGTAACAGATTGACAGTACCGAAAAGTGACATTGACTTAGTGATAGGCAGAATGAGATGCTGCCACTGTCCAATATGCTCTGGCATATTGCAACCGGTCAACACAGCTGACCGCCATTGAGCATAAGAGATGAGCAAGCATACTGGCAGGTATGGTGGAGTACCTGCATGCTCTTGCTTGGTGAGGCAACTTCGCTGCCAGAGAGGGAGGCACGGTCACCACTGCCATAGTCTGACCCATGAGCAGAGCCGCTTTGGCTGCTGTGTGCAGGCTGATGCAGCAAGGGCATAGCCGTCGGGGGCTGCATGGGTGGGCGGGGGTAACCCCCCTGCCTCTGTCTGTATGCATTGAAGGCGTCATCCTGCTGACCTCCTTGGTGGCCTGCTACAGACACACAAGCTGAGCCTGCAGATATAGCTGCTGATAAGGTCCCTGCAGCAGGTGTGTGCTAGTCCCTGGGGGTGTGCTAGTGCTTCTGCATACTGCACAAACCTGATAGGAGAGGGATGCCGGAGTAGATGGAACAGAACAGCAGTGCCTCATGGTCAAGTTGGCTGAGACTGTCACCTGTCACCAAGGTGGTGGCAAATGAGAATGCAAGGAGTCTCAGACTCCCAGGCAGGCACAAATATGGAGCACGAGTTGCAATTCCAGGCAAGCTGAAATACCTGTGTGTGCACCCCTCCCAGGACCCTGCTGCTGGTAGGGTGCCCCCCTACCCCCTGGTCTGGCTTGATAGCCTGTTCCTCTTCCTCCAGCTGGTCCACCCCTCCCAGGGAAGGCCCCATTGTATCCCCGATAGGGCTCCAAGGCAGGGCCTTGCTGGAGATAGGGTTGGCGGTAGGGCTCATGAGAAGTGCCCTGCTGCCCATAGGAGTGACGGTAGGGTTCCATGCTGCCTCCTGGTTGGTTACGACCGGCAGGGTAGGGTTCCCGATCAAACCCTGGCATGGCATTGGAAGCTGGCAGCTGCAGCGGTAGTGGGTAGGGTCTGCCAGTTTGCCGAGGTTCTGCTTTCTGGGCAGAAGGTCTTGCCTGGCTAGGGTTTTGCCCAAGCTCTCCACTGTCAGATTTCTGTGCCAAATGCCCATTAGCAGCACCTCTGCTAGGGGGAGGGGGTGGGGGCTGCCCTACCCTGAAGGCCGGGGGCATATGGCTAGGCGGGATGCCAGCTGACATGTTGACAGGGGCATGAGGAAGCTCAGCAGCTGAGGAAGCAGTTGAGGTGCTGCTGGAAGGCCTGCTTTGGGCTGCAGCAGGCTTACTCATGATCTGCTTCAGCCTAGCCTTGGCATCACGCAGCTTCAGACGCACCTATCACACAACAGTAAGCTGAGCTTGATGCATGTGACCCTGGTGATGTCTCTCACCATTGAAGTACAGTCACCAAGATGTTATGGTTTACAGCTTGGCTACCATACAGCTCTACAAGACAGTTTGTGTGCATGCCAAGCGTGCAATATAAAGGATGCAAAAATACAAGTACGAGCAGCTCAGCCTGCTTGCTGGCAGCAACGATGTCCACAGGCAACTTACTATTGATGGTGAGCGTGGCATCAACAATAAAATGACTGTCAACATTGTTGTGCCAGCAAGCAGCTTGTTGCGGTGAGCTGCTTCTACTTATCTTTTTGCATCTTTGGCTGAAGCATTGTGCACTTGATTGCATGTGTGAGTGAACTTACACCCTACTGTTTGTGATGAGCCTCTTATTGTGCTATCTCACCTGTTGCTCGATCATGCGCAACTGTGTGTTTACTGTTTGCCTTGATTGTGTTATCTGCAAGTGGCGATTTTGTGTTTTATCTGGGTGTCATGTGGCTGAAGTGGGAGCGGAGACCAGATGCCTCTTAGCTTCACTGAAGCCCAATTGATAATACACCCTGATCTTGATTCACTGTCCACTATGAGCATCAACACTATGCAAATGTAGCTCAGCAGATGTAGGAGCCGTGACATCAGTATTAGCTATTTGACAACAACTACGACATGCCAGACTACAAGCAATCAAAGTAGCACAAGAATACACTTGAGCCTACACACCTCTGCAGACTTGGTGGCCACGTCAGGATTGGAGCCATTATGAGAGAGCCAGGTGACTCCTCCCCTGATGGCCTCCTGCAGCCTCACACGCTCCCCATCTGCGCTGGCAGCCTCCATCTCCTGCAAGGCCTGCTTGCACTCCTCCAACACCTACACAAACAAGCCTGGCTTACTCCAGCACTCATTCATCACACACGTCTCCCCCTAGAGTCAGGAATATAATGTCTTGAGTATCTCACTGGAAGAGGCCCTCTTTTGACACTCAGCGTGGGTCAGTGCCATTCAAGGGCTGTGCAATGGTGGTGTAATCCACTGTAGCATAAGTATGCATGCAGCCATGCATGTGCAAAGTTATACTGACAGAGGCATGGACTGAGGAGCAGAAAGGGACACGTACAGAGATAGGATTCAACAATACACACAGCCACAGCTGGAGTCGCACAAGAGCAACAGACAGAGGCTCAGGGGAGGCAGTTTACCAGGCCATGCAAACCAGTGCACATCCTTGGGAACGTGTCTCTGAGATCTGATCTAGCAAGGAAACGGAGGCACAAAGGGGGCTGCAAAACCTCAAGCCACCTCACCTGAGAAAGCTGTAAGTCTGAGTCTCGTCCAGCAGGAGACTGGCTGTGGTCTGCACCTGCCTGCTCCTGTGGCCTAACCCCTGCTGGCAGCAGTGGTCTGACCCCTGCCGGCAGCAGTGGTCTGACCCCTGCCGGCAGCAGTGGCCTAACTGCAGCTTGCGGCGGCCTTACTCCTCCAGAGGGCGCTTGGAAGCCTGGCTGCATCCCGGGTCGGATCCCCAGAGGTGGCGCTAAGCCATCTGATCCAGACCTTTGAGCCTGTCAAAGAAAGGCTCAAACATGATCAGGAGTGAGAGCATGGACAGACTTACATGCTGACTGGCCATCTGCGACCAAAATAACTGATTCTTCAGGAACTGCTTATACCGCAAGCCAAGGCAGTGATGGCCTGAGTCAAGCAAGTGTGAAGTGCTAGACAAGGAAGTGCATGGATCACCCCCCCCCCCTCCCCCCCCCACACACAAAAAGCACATTATGATCTGTGCTTTCAGCTAACTGAACAACTTACAGGGCTGTGCACCCTTTCTATTCTGCATGCTGGATAGCCCAACACAACCACAA
>JAABUP010006708.1_pt1 | contig 16110 bp, 14 predicted proteins | sample 5559201 | NCBI WGS metagenome assembly JAABUP01 (sample SAMN10711887, study PRJNA513373) | rock metagenome | isolation source: Antarctica rocks | place: Antarctica
TATGATCTCTATTGAAACAACTGTTTTATTCACTTGTCTAACTAGAATGCAGAGTCTGCATCAACAACATGACTTTTGTGTGAGCTGACTAAGCAGCGTCACGTGACACGGCAAGTTTCAGTGCTAGGTCAGAATAGGACTGAAATCCCTGCAAAGTCTTCTTATTTCAACAAAAGTTCATTCTGAAAGTGAGAAAGGGCATACAAATGAATTCTCAAAAGATGAAGACAATTATGAACTGACAAGCCTCTAAATCAGTAAAAGATGTACAGAGTTTCATAGACTTTGCAAACTTCTATTGAAAGTTCATCAAGAACTTTTCTAATCTGATTATGTCAATGATGGCTCTCATACAAAAGAACACACTCTTTAAGTAAACAGAGAAAGTCAATCAGGGTTTTATGAAGCTAAAGGCCATGTTCATTTCAGCGTCAATTCTAGTTTCATTTGACCACACATGTATGACAGTGATGAAAACAGATTTCTCAGATTGATGCATAAATGAAACTCTATTGCAGTTAATAAACAATGTGTAAAGACTCTATGCCTACTATTCAAAGAAGAATGCATCTGCAGAGTGCAATTATGAGATTTATGATAAAGAGATGCTGATCATCATACAATGCTTGAAAGAGTGAGATGCAGAGTTGAGAAGTGTTTCAAGTTTTCAGATTTGTACAGATTACAAAAATCTAAAATACTTTATGACAGTTAAAAAGCTTACAGAGCGACAAATGAGGTGATCTTTAATACTGTCACAATACAACTTCTTCATATTATACTTGCTGAGTAAGCAGAATGAGAGAGCAGATGCTTTATTGAGACAGAAGCAGAATGTGTCAATAAATCTCTCAGATGACAGAGTACAACATTGTACAATGCAGATAATACATTCTGAGATGATAAGCAAGCCTATACAGGCCGCCTCAATGACAGTAGCAGACATATTGATCTCTGTGCTTGTACAAGATCAGAACTTGTTCAGTGAGATCACAGATCTTAAACAGATGTGAGTGAATGCTGAAGCAGAAGATGAGTCATACAATGAGCTTTGTCAGACAATTTGTGAGAAACAAAGATCATTTTCTACTGTTTTAAAAGTGAGGGTATTCATAACAAAATGCTTCTTAAGTGATGAAAAAAAGCTACTCTTTCACAGAAGACACTGAGTGTTATTTTCAGAATCTCTTTATATGAAACTGATTCAGTATACACATGACCTCAACAATGACTGAACACTCAAAAAGAGATGTAACTGATGCTCTTTTATCATGACAGTTCTTTTGACTCAAGATGCTACAGAATGTCTATACATTCTGTTAAAATTGCAACAAATGTTGTACAGACAACAGCTGAAAAGACTGCTGACAAGACTTCTTGAAGCCTTTACCTGTATCAGAGAGGATTTGACAAAAGATATTCATTGACTTTGTAGTAGATCTACTGTCAAGTGAGGGTTGTATAAACCTTCTGATAATTATGAATTGTTTTAGCAAGAGAATAATACTTGAATTATGCAAGAATATGACTGCAGAATGAGTGGCTCAGACATTTGTACAACATTTCTATTGAGCTCATGAGCTTTTTACCACAATAGTCTCAGATTGAGGCACTCAGTTTGTGAGCAGCCTATGAAAAAGAGTCTGTCAACTTTTAAAGATTGTACAAAGAATGTTCACAGCATATCACTCAGAAACTGACAGAACAACTGAGTGAATGAATTAAAATGTTGAGCTGTACATTTGTACATTCTCAAATTATAGTCAAAACAATTGAGCAAGCCTGCTTCTCATGACTGAGCTAGTCATAAACAATCATGACTCTGTCTTAACAGAAGTGAGCCTCTTCTTCTTGTCTCATGAGTATCACATGAAGCCTTTACAACTACTTAAGAAGTTGAAGCCTGTATGATCTGCAAAAAGTTCAGTACAGAAAGCTGATCAGATTGTACAAAAGATGAAAGAAGCCACAGAGTGAGCATAAATGACTATGACTGTCACTCAGCAGATACAGAAAGAAATGATGAATCAGAAGAGACAGCAGTCTTATAACTTCAAGAAAGAAGACAAGATCTGACTAAATCTTAAGAACATTTATACAGACCATCTGTGCAAGAAGTTTGATGTAAAGAATGTTAAGTACATCATTGTTAAGAAGATTAACTCACATTTCTTCTGTCTGAACACACTGTTGAGTATTCATAATGTGTTTCACTCAGTCATGCTTCAGTCAGCAGTCATGAACGCTCTCTCTTCTCAGTGTATAACAGACTCACAATTCTTGTCACAAATTGTAAATAATGAAGAAGAGTTTGAGATAAAGAAGATTCTGAAGAAAAGATTCATATAATGTAAAGAAGAATTTAAGAAGAAGTACTTAATGAAATGAATCAGTTATACTCAACTCACATAAGAACTGATGTCTGCTCTGAAAGACACAGTGACATTAAATCAATGAAAGTTAATGCAATCTGAGATGACTAAATCTTAATCATACACAAGAAGATTAAAATGCTTCATGAGTTCAGAGAATTGTACAGAGTTCAAAATTTAGTGTTGAATTTATTTGATATATTTCTATGCTAATTACTAATAATGCCTTCTTGATTTTGTCAAAGCTACTTGTTTTAAGCATTGTGAAAAGATAAGACACACTGCTTAGATGTTGCACACAGTCTGTATGACTAGGCTTTATAAGTGTTGCACACAGTCTGTACAACTAAACAAGCACAGTGTAAAGAAGAAAGAAGAGTTGTATGTACCTAAGAGGTGATGTAGATGACAACTGTTCTCACTGACAGTGTCAATGTGATCTGCCTTGACTGAGCAGCACACTCATTCTCATTGACATTGTTGTTGTTCTCATCATTCAAGATGACAATGAGAACATCATTGTTGCATACAAAACAGCAAACAGTGTGGTCACACCACTTGCAGTTATCACAACACTCATTGAAATGTTTTGATGTATGATGACATTTCAAAAAGAGTGTCATATCATGTGTCTGACAGTTGGTACAATCGGCAGAAATCAACACACTTTGACTCTGAATCAGAATCACATTGATGTACAACAGTCAATGAGTTCTTATTTGATCTGATGTGATACATTTCTGTATGAATGAAATGTTCACATCAGACAGTATGAGAATGACCCTTGTCTGAAAGAAGTGAGTGTACTGAGCAAGCTGCTGCTGATCAACAAAAAGAACTGAATCAACATCAACAGTCACAAGAACAAAAGCAGCAATGTATGCATCATAAAGAACAAGAGCTTTGTGAGCTGTCAGCTTTGAGACATGTATCTGTATGACACTTACATTGTTGTTGTTGTTGATGTTGTTGCTGCTGAGCTTGTCATATAAGAGTCAGTGCTGACATATTCAATTAAGAGAGATTTCACATACAAAAGTTGTGAGTGAAGAAGTTGAAGAAGAAAGAAAAAAAGAAGTTGTATGTGAGGTGAAGGGGTTTATAACTCACTTCACTGACAGATAAGCTCAAGTGAATTGTCAGAGAAAATCATGCAAGCAATGAAAAAATTTTCATCTGTGAACTTTACCTGTACAAAGCAGGTAAACACATGTTAACAGACATTGACAATCATATGACAATCTTTTCAGAGACTTAAAGCACAACCTTGAAGAAAAAAAAAGAGGTGATGTCATAAGTTGAACTCATACTAAGGTTTTATGATCTAGTTACTTACTAAGACTCTAAGACTAAAGCATATTATCTTTTCACTTCTGTATGAAGCTCTTCTTTTTCTCTTCATAGTATTCTTCTTGTATTTAAAAATTATCAATTGAGCATCAGTCTCATTGTGAACCTGTGACACAGTCATACAGAAAACACATTGAAACACTGATGAGTCTTGATGTCAATCAGATTGATAAACAGAAGTTTTTATCTGTCTATCAAAACACTCACACTGAAGCATTACATCAAAACAATGTACAAAGTGATTTTGCAGCTATGGGGCTTGTGTCATACAAACTGAATTGCATTCTATCACTTCTACACATTCAATATCATATGTCTTTGTCACAACTACACTCACAAACTTAACTGATTTGAATGACTGAAACACCTCATGATATCATCAAATTAAAGCATCAAACAAAGCTTATTAAGCAATATCTTCAGTGTTGTATGCAAAGTTCTCTGTCATCAACTGAACAAGTGCTCAATTAACTTGTAAAAGGTTGTTAAATGATGATGCATAACGCTGTCTTGCTCACAAGTCAAAATGAGAAGCTTTTCATCAAAAATCAACATCAAAAATGAAAGTGAGCACAAAAGCAATCATATATTGCAAGAGAAGACATTTTAAGTGATGATGAAGTTCAAAGTTTGATAGAAATGAGCAATAATAATAGTACAGCGGCAGTTGAAGAGGCAGCAAGCGGCGTACAGCAGCGCGCTCCACCAAAATGTAGTGCATGTTTGTTGCTTGCACATAACACTCATACATGCTCAGAACATCAAAGCAATGTTTGATAGTTTTTTCATTATAATAGGATTTGTGGTGGTTGAAATATTTGCTTTCTTTCGTGGTAGTACTTGGTGGGGCGGCGCACATGCATATACGGCGCACATGCCTATCGGGTACGTTAGTAAAATCCATGATGTTACATAAGGTAAAGCTTACTTTACATTTCAGAGCTAGTTCATATTAATTAAAGTACTTCGTTTTTAAACCCTATACATTAAGCTTAATTAAGTATGATGTATCACTCCGTAAAGATCGCAAGTCCTTGATCACTAGCACGTAGACGTCACGTCTTAGACCGAAATTCGCAGTCCGGACTTCGTGCTTAAGGCAACCGCCGCAAATTATCATACATTGAGGTCTGCTGTGCCTCCTGATGAATACCAAAGTTTCTGCTCTCCATCGCAGCTACGCTTACAGTACTGTACTCTCTCGGCTCCTATTATCAGCTTCAACCACATCACATTCAGCTACTCAATCCTACCGACTCACCATGGAACGTACATCAGCCCCTGCAAAGCCGCTTTTGCATCGCTCTCAGTTCGATGTGTCGAATCTAGTCCCTCCATCTCGTGCGACGACTGCTCCAGCGGGCGATAGGACCCGCCATCAACTTCACCACCATCCACGTCGACACCATCACCATAGAGACCAGAGCATACCACAGTCAGCGATCCAGTTACATCCTCCCGGGGGATTATTTGCAGATTTTGCGCCCAGCAAGGTGCTGACTAGGAGTAACGGGGCGACGCTGGCGGAGAGTGCAGCTGGTAGACGAAGGGAGAGTCTCGCGGCTGGCAGAGAGGATTTGAAGAAGGTATCAAGACAGAAGAACCTGGATAAGGCAAAGGGGGAGGGAATGGCACGGAATGAGTAATCAAGAGCCCTGCGCCTCCCCCCGGCAGAGTGGGGTGCTGATGACGGATGCTGTGTAGGGAGCTGCGGACGTCTTTGCAGTCTCTTTCTACACTGAGTACGACGGCAACACGGCGGCTGGATATCACCTATTACAACCTTCTCCAGACGCTTGGCACACTTGTCTCTACTATCTCCTCCCTTCAAGAGTTGTCTTCCTCGACAACGCGTCTACAGCAGGATTTCCAATCCGAGGCGAATGACTTAGAACAGGATACAGAGGGGCAGATCGGAGGTTTTCATGAGTTTGGGCCACAGCAGACTCAGATAGAGGGGCTGGAAGGGCTGATGCGGCAAAGAAGGCAGAAGGTTGAAGAGCTGGGGAAAAGGCTAGAAGGTGTCAGGAAAAGAGTAGAAGATTGGGAAACAAGAGAACGCGAGTGGCAGGCTAAGACTAATCGACGATTAAGAGTCTTATGGAGTGGAATCGGGATCCTAGTGCTTCTCTTCGTCGCGCTCTTCGTCTTTCAACATCTGCCGGCACGCCATCGCGAGCATGAGGTTCCGTGGAGGCAGCTCCACAGTACGCTCAGTATCGATGGCCTCCACAGGCCGAAAGAGACTAATGACAGCAAATTTTCGAACGTCGCCGCCCTCTTTACAGCTTCTCACACGGCTTCAGGAAGCATACCAAAGAGTAGTTCTTGGCAAGCAGAAGGCCCTCAACCTGATTCTGATCCTAGAATACGCGCCTTTGACGAGTTATGATATCTTCCACTTGTTGTTCACTTCACTAGTAAAAGTACCAGCCCTTGATGTAGAAGGAAGCGCAGCAAATGCCTAGGCTTCTCGCCTCACTGACAAAGAAGGATGATTCAGACCCACTAGTTCTACTCATCTGGTTGATGTTCTCAGAGTGTCTCAGACGAAGATCAACCGCGCACCATAAATGTTGTTGAGAACTATCTGAAGCATGCGCAACTACTCTATAACATTGTCGTTATGAAGGCTTTGTGGATAGTTTTAGCATGTGACAGTGAATATTAAAACATGGTACCTGCCAAGCCGCGCGTCATCGTCGCTTGTCAATGCGGCGGCTAAATATTTCTATGTCAGGATACGTGGTAAGCTGGCCTGAACCGAAGCTGTGATGCGCTTCATGACGGAAGTTGTCTTCCACCTATTACCCATATGATGTGGCTACGGAGGCCCTCCACAGAGCATGTGCTCGTTCTGGTGATACTTTTGTTTCTGTGCTCCGTGCTCCATGCAAAGAAAGACTCACCCCGAGTGACGAAAACTAAGTTCGACAATGCGCCCTCAAACCTATTCTATTTTGACGACACGGATACCCTCCTGGTACAAGATCGAGATGCAGGAGATGTCTACCGATCGACGGATGGTGGCGAATCGTGGGACCCTGTTGACGGCATTGAAGACGGCCAGGCTTGGGACCTCTGGCAACACCCATACGATAATAAGGTAGCCTACATACTAGGCCTGAAGCATACCCACTGGGTGACAAGAGATCAAGGAGAGTCGTGGATGCGATTTGAACTTGAAGCTACTCCAACACTCTTTAGACCACCCCTGAGCTTCCATGCCGGCGATAGCAACAAAGTCCTGCTTCATGGGCAAAACTGCAAAGGTTGGGAGTGCAGAGAGGAAACCTATTATACCACGAACGGCTTCGAGACGATCGACACACTTCGGGAAGATACTAGAGGCTGCATCTTTGCCCACTCGACCCCTTTATTCACGACGAGTGAAGTGGACGATGATCGCATCCTCTGCGTTGTGCAAGGCAGATACTCGCCATGGCCGAAGGACAATAGACTGGTTGTATCCGACAATTATTTTGAAGATGAGACGGAACCATACTTGGAAGACGACCGTACAGTCCAAGGAGTTATTAGCATGGCTGTGGTCAAAAAGTATCTCGTGGCAGCAGCGAAGGCCGAGAACACCGATGAGTTGGCGCTGTACGTTTCAGATGATGCGAAGACATGGCACAGGGCAGTATTCCCGAGCGACCATAAGCTCGAAGAGGACGCATACACAATTTTGGAGTCAACGAATTATAGCATACAAGTGGATGTGATGACGACAAAGGCCACAAGCGCAATGGGCGTGCTCTTCACCAGTAACTCGAACGGGACATATTTCTCACGGAACATCGAGCACACGAACCGCAATTTCCAAGGGTTGGTGGACTTTGAGAAAGTGCAGGGAATACAAGGGATTGTCCTCGTCAATGTCGTGGATAACTGGAAAGAGGTTGAGCAGACGCATCTAGGGACGAAGAAGGTACAGAGCAAAATCAGTTTCGATGACGGCAGGACGTTTCAAGCCCTTACAGTGGGCAAGAAGGAATTGCATCTGCACTCGGTAACAGATCTCTCTAATTCGGGACGAGTTTTCTCTAGCCCAGCCCCTGGCCTAGTCATGGGCATAGGAAATACGGGTGGTTACCTGAAGACTTACGAGGAAGGGGACCTGTATGTCTCGGATGATGCAGGTTTGACATGGCGAAAGGCACTTGACAAAGCTCAGAAGTATGAATTCGGAGATCAGGGATCTGTGCTCGTTTCCATCTTCGACGAAGGCCCGACAAGCAAGATCTCTTATTCGATCAATCATGGCAAAGATTGGGACAGTGCTGACCTTGGCGAGAAAGTCCGCGCGAAGCTTCTGACTACCACTCCAGACTCCACCAGTCTGAAGTTCGTGCTTGTTGGCACGGTAGGTGGAGGATCGAGTACCGAGTATTACATCTTCTCCCTTGACTTCGAGGGTCTACATGAGCGAAAGTGCAAAGATAAAGACTTTGAGAAGTGGTTTGCGAGGCTGGACGAAGACGGCAAGCCTGACTGTCTGATGGGTCACAAGCAGTACTACCGCAGACGAAAGGCTGACGCTGATTGCTTTGTCGATGAAAAGTTCAAAGATCCGCAGCCGCAATTTGAATCATGCACGTGTACGGCGGATGATTTTGAGTGCGACTACAACTTCGTACGAAGCGCTGATAGAAAGGAGTGCATCCGTATTGGAAAAATGGTCGTACCGAAGGGCAAATGTAAGAGCGCAGGGGACACATACATGGGCAGTTCTGGTTTTCGACTCATTCCTGGTAACGATTGTATCCGGAAAGGAGGCATCAACCTGGACGAAGAAATTGAGCGACCTTGCACAGATACAGTGAAAGCTCCAGTAAGCGGCAAGGTCACACACGAAGTTACCAACTTCCGTGCCAGCAGCTTCCGGGAATACTACTATCTAGAACGGACCGAAACCAGTACCGGCGACGACGAGACTGTAATCATGCGCACAGACGAGCATGAGATCTTCATCACCCACGACCATGGCAAGACTTGGGACCAGATCCTTAAAAACAAGGATATTACATCTATCTACCCGCATCAATATTTCAACGATGTCGTCTTCTTCCTTACCGGCACAGAGACTGTACATTATTCAACAAACCGTGGGGACAGCATACATACATTTGATGCTCCTGAAGAGCCCAATCAGGACAGACTCCAAGTCATAGGCTTTCACCCTGATTACAAGGACTGGCTTCTATGGACTGGTGCTGTGGACTGCGGCCGTTTTGACTCTTCCGACTGTCATTCAGTGGCGTACGTCACGCAAGACCGAGGCGATAATTGGAGGACCATGCTACGCTATGTTCGAAAGTGCGAATTCATCAAGAGAGAAGGCCGTGGCGAGAGTGAGACGCTAGTGTACTGTGAACAATATCATGACGAGCAACTGGATGGAGCGCTCCAGCTCCTTTCTAGTGATAATTGGTTTGCAGAGTCGACGGTGCACTTCAACGATATCATTGACTTCGCGACGATGTCTGAGTTCATCATTGTGGCTGCCAAAGGCGCGGACCAGAAGTCGCTCAAGGTGGACGCTAGCGTCGATGGTAAGACGTTTGCTGATGCATTGTTCCCACCGAACTTCAATGTTCCAGTTCAAAAGGCATATACAGTACTGGATAGTTCAACACACTCGGTCTTCTTGCATGTTACTGTCAACAGCCTCGAAGAATATGAGTATGGCACCATTATCAAGAGCAATAGTAACGGCACTTCGTATGTCTTGAGCTTGAATGGTGTTAATCGGAATACTCCTGGCTATGTGGACTTCGAGAAGATGCAAGGGTTGGAAGGGGTTGCACTTGTCAACATCGTTGACAACCTCGCGGAAGCCGAAAAGGGGCAAGCGAAGAAGTTGAAGACAATGATCACACACAACGATGGTGCAGAGTGGGCACTACTTCAGGCACCGGAAGAGGACGCCGAGGGCAGAAAGTATGATTGCAACCCAAGAGATACCTCGAAATGCTCTCTGCACTTGCACGGCTACACTGAGCGCAAGGATCCTCGAGATACTTTCTCTTCCCCATCAGCCGTTGGATTGATGATCGGTGTTGGTAATGTTGGCGAATACCTCGGCCGTAAACAGGAAGGTGACACCTTCATTACTCGTGATGGTGGTATCGAATGGCATGCTGTCAAGAAAGGCTCTTACATGTGGGAATATGGGGATCAAGGCTCTATCATCGTCATTGTCGAGGAATCAACGCCTACCGACATGGTCTTCTATTCTCGCGATGAAGGCCTCAATTGGCAAGAGTACAAGTTCTCGGGATCGAAAATGCTAATCGAGGACATTACGACAGTTCCTTCCGACAACAGCCGCAACTTCTTGCTATGGGGAAAAGACGCTGATGGACGCAATGGTGACATGGTAACGGTCAACCTTGATTTTACAGGACTAACAAATCAACAATGCGTCTTAAACGAGGAAAATCCGAACGATGAGAATGGAGACTATTATCTGTGGGAGCCGAAACATCCTCTGCAGGACAGCAATTGCTTGTTTGGCCATGTGGCGCAGTATCATCGCAAAAAGCTAGACGCGGACTGCTTCAACGGGAGGCAGATTCAGCATTTGCACAGTATAGCCAAGAACTGCTCATGCACAAGGCAAGACTTTGAATGGTAAGCAAGCTTTCTTCATATCAGAAATCTCTCAGTTGCTTGCGCCCCAGGAATGGTCGTTTTGTTCGGTACAATGGGAGAGGGTCGTCGCCGTGATCGAGAAGCACTGGCAAGACGATGAGCACCACCGTACCTACAAAGTCCCAATTACTGCATGCTGTATTGTCATGGCTGTGCTGCATTGGTTCATCAATCGCGTCTGAACATACTGGCACAAGGTCAAATGTGTTAGCAGTCGCGAATAGGCATACTGACTCTTTAGTGATTACAACTACGAGCGCCAAAGCGACGGATCTTGCGCCCTCGTACTCGGCCTTCAACCAGCCGACCATTCTCAGATATGTCATGACGACCCTAATACCATCGAGTATTATGAGCCCACCGGCTACCGCAAAATCCCACTCGACACTTGCTCTGGCGGGCGCGAACTCGAATTTAGCTCGAGAGCGCACCCGTGTCCTGGCAAGAAAGAAGAATTCGAAAAGAAGCGAGGTGGTATCGGTGGTGTTGGCTTATTATTCGCCATTGTCATACCTGTCGGGGTTGCGGCCGGTGCGGGATACTGGGTCTGGAGGAACTGGGATGGGAAGTTTGGTCGAATCCGGCTGGGTGAAGCTGGTGGAGTTGGGTCATTCAACAAGGATAGCCCTTGGATTGTATACCCTGTGGCGGCCCTCAGCGGTTTGGTCGCTTTATTGGCAGCTATTCCGCTACTAGCGTCGAGCTTATGGAGGAGTATCTCGTCGCGCATCTGTGGCGGGCAGCGGTATACGACGAGGAGCTCGTTCGCCAGGGGCAGAGGGGATTATGCGATTGTAGATCCGGACGAGGATGAACTATTGGGAGACGATGACGAGGAGGAGGTATAGGATTATCCGGGTATATAGATAGCCTGGATACGGCGATACACATCCTTCGGCCTGGCATAAATGGCGGGAGTTTGGACAATCTGTCTTTCGGGGATGATACCCTACGTACGATATGGGAGGAGAATGTGTACCATACCTTCGTTTTCATTTTCATCTGCGTCTTCAGGAATGATCGACTTAGCGTGTCTCTAATAGTTGACGCGTATCTAGGGGTAGCAAGCATGCACAATCCGTTTTGATATGAACGGCAAACTGCAACCCCTGAGAGAGAGAGCTTTGGTGACACCCCCAAAAGGAACAGTGATGGTGACAGACGAATGACCAACCATGTGTCCTGCTGAGCTCAAATCACTCTGGAGCCGTCCCGAGATATCTGCTATGGGATATAAATCCATTCACCTACCCCTAAAACAACAGCTTCTTGACTTCCTCCACCATACTTCTAGTCATCATGCTACGAAGCCGCGCTCGTAATATTGACATGTATTCACATATCTCTGGACCAACATCTCCTCCCCATCCCGCTTACTCCAATTGCCCTGCACCTTAATTCGGTCTCTTGTATCGCTATTGCTTTTACTTTTGCTCTAGGTTCGCCCCACAGGCCGCAAATCCTCAGGCCCGAAAGACATTGGTAGGAGCTTTACAAAATATTAAAATCCATCATCAGCATTGACCGTTCTCCGCTTTGACCCTCTTTCGGCCTTGTTTTGAGAAACTAGGATAGCAAAGGCAAGAGGACTGGTGGGAAGTGACGAGAAAGAGGAGGTGGGAGATCTGGAAGACACACCTCTCCGAGCGTCTTGACGACGTATTTTCCGTCTTTGTCGTGCATGAATATAGGCATAGAAAGGGGGCAGAACTCGCGGATGCTATATGGGGTTGTCAACTCAGTAGATTTCTATGCTCCAGGAGGGTGGAAATGAGCCAGCAGGGAAGAGGAAATAAGCGCGGATTTATTATTGTTGCTCTGCTGCACTTGCATAGCGCGGACGGAGAGCGTATGAGAACGGCAAGGGAACGTGATAGGGGACAGTAAGATAGAGGGGGAGACGTACAATTGCCTACACATCCCACACGGTGACGCTGTGGTCGAGATCGCGACGTTAGCCCGCTCATCTTTCGAGGCCCCTTTCGCTGCTTTACTTCCGTTCCATTCCGAGTCAAGCCTCCGCGCCTTGGGTCACGGACCATTGCACGGAACGAGAGATGAGACCTACCAGGCGGACTTATATCCGTGGCAACCGCCAAAGCCCTGAAATCCCTCTTTTCCCGGCCCGCTGTCTATCACTTCATCAGCTCCTCTCTTCTACCGCCTTGCCCCTCTCCCAACTCCCAACCTACTCTATCAACACCCCTCCCACTCCCCTCCCCCTTCGACCAGGCATTCCACAACCCACATCCTTTCAAAATAAACACCCACCACAAACCCAACAAAGCAACAAAAGAGACATACATACCACAGCCTTAGCAACCGCACACCTCTCCGCACACATCCCCACCGGAAAACTAGCATTCTCCACATTCGCACCACTCACGAACTCCCCATCGCTCATAAGCACCGTGGCACCGACGCGGAAGTTGGAATATGGACCTATGTCTCCCTCGTCAACTGACTAGCCGACTACGTTTGCGTAAAGGGTAAAGGGTAAGATACAAGGGGACAAGGAAAGGAGGAGGGGGAGGGTACAGTAGGCGAGCTCTTTGGCTTCTATGCTTTTCTGGGATAGGAGTTGGAGCTCGTGGATTTTGAGGTTGTGTGTGGAGGCGTCGGTGGAGAGGTGCGGGGGTACGCTGCACATTGTGGAGATGTGGAAGTTGAAGGGAAGAAGAGGGGAAAGGGAGAAGGGTACGGTGGAGAGGGTTGGTCCGTTACGGTGGGGGTTTTTGCAGACGGGCGATGTCAATGATGATTGGTAATGCCTGGAAGTTACAAAATAATAATGTCTTCAGAGTCGGTCAAACGAATTCGAATATCATGGGCAGAGGTGTCAGGCAGGTACGCAGATGCTATGAGCGGCTTAGTCAGCCTAATCCATAGACAAGCCTATTTCATTCCTAGAAAGAATGACTCGTCCTTGACAGAATGACTGTTGGACGTTTTAATAGGGTCAATTCGTATATATTGTGACTACTAAAGAAGAAGAAGAAGAAAGGAATTTGCATGCGGCGACAAAGAGTTTTCATCGTCGCGTAGCCATGGTAATCTAACTACGTGTACATCAAAAAATGATATGCAGAATACCTTACGGGGAGTCAGTGATAACCGGAAATGTAATTGACATCATGTGAGAACCATGCTGTTCTTCTTTTAGTGTCAGCACTGAGTTTAAATTTCAATTTCATGTAGATCAATAGTTAAAACTAAATTAAAGTTTAAAGATATATGATGTTCAGATTGCTGTTGTGTTAAGATGAAAATTATGTCAACATTGTGTTCAATGTAATTCATGTCACAGATTTGATTCAAGTTGTATGTAATTTGCAGTCAACATGATATCTTTAACAACATGATGTTCACAGAACTTGTGATTTGCATTTCAATAACTAAGCACAAAACTCATGAGTCTGCATATTTGATAAAAGACTCTGCTCAAAGTCATCAATTCTTTTAAGAAATTGATAGCAGATTTGATCATTTCAGACAGACATGACATATACAAAGTTTGTATACTACCCTGTGATATGAAGGATGAACAGAAGACTTTATGAAAAAAAAGTAAAGTTAAAATTTCTGTGACACAGCATTTTGTTCAACATGCTGTCAACATGCTTATGTAATGTATATGTGGTCAGGTATTGAACATAATTCTAGATATGACATTATGTCAATGTATGAGCATGTTTTTAGTCATAACACATGTTATATCTAACTGAATGTATATATGTAATTGAGTCTGACATGATATGTTAGGCTGACTGAATGTCAGTTGATCTCTTAATACACAGTTCAGCTATCACTAAGTCCTTGTAAGGTAGTAATCTTAATAACCTATTATTCAACAATGGCCTTGCTACTACTAACTTTATCTTTGCATACACACAAGACTTTCATGACACGACCTCCCCGACGACTACTTTAGCTCTCAACCACTCAGATATCTAGTTCCATCTAACAAAGATGAGCACTGCCAATGCGGCTTCCTGAGTCGTAATTTAGCATCTGCATTGACGTTCAACTATGTGGATTGAATTGCAGTCCTTACCGCCCGCATCGTGAAGAAATCCATCACCCTTGATGTAAACGTCTCCATAGTTTTCGGGCCAGCCCCAAGTCACGGCACTGTCGGCACAGATACTGAAGTCGATCCAGAAAAATCCCCATTCACCAGCTATGGTGACGGATTTACCGTTCCCAAGATAGATGTCGGTCCCTGCCTTATCTTGAATCCAACCGTTGCGCCCATATTGGTTATGCTAAGGAGAGAGAAAAGGCGGAACGACTCGGGGCAGTCAATATAGGGCAGTCACTTCTAACCTATTTGCGTTAGCTTTTCTTAGCTGCATTGAAGGCGTTCACTAGAGTGGGACGGACATGACTGCTAGTAGGCAACCCCTACTAGCCATGAAGGAATGAAAGATCAAGGACTCACTGCCACAATGTCAAAAAAGTATTTAGAGTGGGTAGTCATTCTCTGTATTCTGTACATAGTTTCATAGACAGTCAGCATATATATCAATATAACAATGTCTGAATACTCACTGTTCTTCACTATAACACCAGAACTGACCATCAGAATTCAAAAAGTCATTGAGGCTGTTTCTTCATCTCATTGTTGTTTTTTCATCAAAAATGAGACTGTTAAAGGTTCTGAGACTGAGTTTGAGTGACTGCAGAACTAAGCCTTCACTCAAGGCTTTGTGTTGACTATTAAAAGTCAAAATAAAAAGCAGCTTTGTGTGAAGTGTGTCAATCATCACAAGAAGACAAAGAGTTGATGAAAGATCAAGAAGAAGAACAGGGTTCAACCTAATACAGTGTCATTAGCTAAGAACTGTTCATATGCTCTGTATATCAGCTATTGACAGCAACAGAATGCATGGCTAATAGAACTTACCTGCATCACCTATAATCACAGCATGAAACCAGACCCTTTTCAGTTCTGACAACATCATCATTAAGACCTGACTTGCATCAGTGCTTTTATGCTTGAAGAAGGCCTTCAATATGCTGAGGTGTTATACTCTGAGGTCAGAAAGGTTCTTTAAAATCATGATGTTTGTCTGTCAGTAAAAGATTACTATAACCTCAAACAGTCAGAGAAAAACTCATCAACAAAGAAGTCTTGAAACTACTTCTTGATCAGCTAAATCTAAAGAACTTTTAAGTCTGAGTTATGAAGAAGTACATCATCAACAATGAGGACAATTGTACTCAGTGAGTTGTTCAGCACATCTTCTTCTGTTTCTTTAAGCAAATCAATTTAATTAAAAGGTTTGTCGATGAGTTCTGCATGCAGACAGATGCAACATTCAATACAATTAAACTTCACTTACCTTTGTCTGTTATTGTTGAAATCATCAATACCTTCAAGGCATTCTCAATTGCTTTTTGCTTTATAATCTCTGAGTTAACAGAGACCTTTGAGTTTGTAAACACTCAGCTTAAGAAGCTAATGTTTTATAATCACTCAAATCTCACTGTCATTGTTGAGAACTTCAGCAAGAGTCTTAATGCAGTCATGGTCAGATGTGAAGGGCAGGCTAAACAGATCAACAAAGAAAAAGAAGTCAACAAAGATGTGAAAGCTGATGAAGAAGAGATGTCTGAAGAGTTGAGACTGTCTTTCAAAGCATCAGTGAAGATGAAGAAAGACTGCATCTTACAGTTATGTGAGTGACATGCTGTCAAGGCTATAAAAAAGCGGTTAGTTGTTGCTGAT
>JAABUP010006709.1_pt1 | contig 16108 bp, 17 predicted proteins | sample 5559201 | NCBI WGS metagenome assembly JAABUP01 (sample SAMN10711887, study PRJNA513373) | rock metagenome | isolation source: Antarctica rocks | place: Antarctica
CAACACCCCCACGCTGATCCGATCCTCCAGCCTGCCCTGCTCCCGCAGCACCCGCTGCCCGGCTCGTCCCACACGACGATCTCACACCGATGTAGTCCTAAGTTGAGGGTATTGAGGCCCACCCGGCCTTCTCCGCGCCGATTCCCCACCATGCCGCCTACGTTCACGTGGGCCTCACGCGGGCCCCGGCAACCGGCGGCAAGTGTTCACTCCCGCATCTCGCGCGTGACCAGGACGGGCGCGACACCTACGGAATTGTCTGCCGCAGCATGTCGCACCGTGCCCCGAGTCATGATATTGAGTGACGACTGCGTCTCGGCCCGCTGCCCGCCGCGGCGACCGAACCCGACGGTTCCGTGGTCGCCGTTGCGGCTGCTGACAGCAGTGTTACCGGGCCCGCGTCAGAGCCGGTTCCGGTCGGTGCGGCGCCGGCGACCTGCGGCTGCCAGGACGAGGCCGCCGAGCAGCGCCGCGACCGGCAGTCCGATCGCGAGCGGGGACTCCGCCAGTGTCGGCGACGGCCCGGAGGCGACCGTGGCGCCGCAGTCCACGGCGGCGGCCGCTGCCTGGCGGAAGGACGCCTGACGGGCCGCAAGGGACCCCTTGGATGACGCGGTGCCTGCGGTCTCGTCGTCGCCGGCGTTGCTGGGACCGGCTAGTGCGCGGGCCTGGGCGTCGGCGGCGGCGAACCGCAGCGATGCCGGGGCGGGCGTGCCGTGCAGGCCGCGGGTGCTGTTCCACAGGACCATTTCCAGGCCCGGTCCGGCCTGGTCCAGGCCGCTGAGGTTGAGCTGGCTGCTCTGCGCCCGCAGCGCCCCCTGCTGCACGGCGGTGCCGGCCGAGGGGTCCCCGACCTTCTCTGCCACGAACGGTGCTGGGGCTGCCGGGTCGAAGGGCGCGAGGTCCTGGGGGGTGAGCTGGGCGGCCATGTTCTTGGCCTGGAACAGGTCATACAGCGGGGACGCGGTCGAGTCGTAGGTGGACAGCGACGGCAGCCCGAGCATCAGCTCCATCGTGCGGATGACCCCGGACTGGTCGTTGTGGGCGTGGCTGACGTAGCCGGGGTAGCAGGAGTTGGCCGACTGCTGCTTGGCGTAGGGGGAGGCGACCAGCAGCACGTTGCGGTGCCCGTCTACGTGGTCGGGGCCGTCCTGACTGTCGTCTTCCACGACGAACACCGCGGTGCTGGACCAGCTGGAGGCCTTCGACAGTGCGGAGATCACGGTGCCGACGGCCTGGTCGTTGTTGGCGACCTCCGCGCGGGGGGTGAGGCCGTTGACGTTGGTCGGGCCCTGCGCGGTGAACCCGGTGGTGTGGTCCAGGGGCAGCTCGAGGTAGCTGAAGCTCTTCAGCGTGTTGGTGCCGGGAGTCGCGTCACCGGTGGCGGTGAGGCCGTTGTCGGTGAGGAAGCGGGTCGCGGAGTCGGTGTCCTTGAGGCCCAGGAAGTTGCCGAAGTTGGTGAGGTCGGCGTTGGCCGCCGGGACCGCACCGCAGCCCGACATGGTCGTCGGGGTGGTCCCCGCGGCGGTCCCGGGTCCCTGCCCGGTGACCGCCGAGGTACCCGCGATCGCGGGGTTGGCCACGCCGACCGGGTCGCCGTAGTCCTTGTAGGTGAACGTGGGGTCGGTGGCGGCCTTGGCCATCGCGGACTGGAAGATCGAGCAGCCCTTGGGCGCAGAGATGGTGGTGCCGACGCTGTCGCCGGTGTGGTTGCGTGCGGAGTAATACTGCCCCCAGCTCTTCTCCAGGTAGTCACTGGTGTTGGCCGAGGTGGTCCAGTAGTGGCCCTGCACGCTGGCCTCGCCGTCGGAGAAGAAGCTGTCGGAGCTCGCGTAGCGGCCGACGACCTTGTGGCCGTTGGGGGTCGCCGCGGCCAGCGACTCATACGCCGGGTCGGCGTCGACGTCGTTGCGGGTCTTCGCCAGGTCGCCGTAGACCTGGTCATAGGTCCGGTTCTCGCGCACGATGTAGACCACGTGCTTGATCGGGGACTGACCGGCCGTGGCGTCACCGGCGGGGATCACGCACTGCGTGCCGGAGGTGTCGGCGAGCCCGGCGAAGGCGTTGTTACGGGCGACCGTGGTCGCGCCGGCGGCAAGATCCGCAGCGACCGGCTTGGGGATCTCCTGGAGCATCCCGGCCATGTTGTTGCCGTCGTAGTAGCCCGGGTTCTTTGCCTGCGGGCCGCCCACTGTCGGAACGGGGTAGTCCCCGCCGGCGGGGTAGCGACTGCCGAGGCCCTTGGCCGAGACCACGAGCAGGTCGCCGATGCCAGGGCTGCCGGGCATGCCGGTCCGCACCGCGACCGACGTCGGATACCACCCGGTCGGCAGCGAGCCGCCGGCGGCGAACGCGCCGCTGGCGGTGCGGTTCAGCGCCAGCAGCGCGTTGTCGCCGGCGAGCGTGACGTAGGCGGTCCCCGGGCCGGCGTAGGCGACCGCGTTGGGGGCCTTGCCCACGGGCGTGCCCGGTGTGGGCAGCAGCGACAGCGTCGTCGCGGTCGTCGGCAGGCCGTTGGTCAGGGGCAGCTGGGAGACGCTGTCGTCGTTGGCGTTGGTGACCAGCAGCTCGTCGGCCGCGGGCGAGAGCGCCAGACCGGTGGGGTGGTCACCGACCGGGGTGGTGTCGGTGAGGGTGCCCGTGGTCCCCGCCGCGGTGGTGGTCAGCGTGACGGTCGCCAGCGACGCCGTGCCCTGCAGCGTGACGAAGGCCCGGGTGGTCGTCTCGGCGGCCGGCGTCCCGGCGGCAGTGGTCGTGCTGGGAGCTGCCACCACCTGGTAGGGGTAGATCACGCTGCCGTTGGCCCCGGTCGGGTTCTGCGGGCCGAGCAAGACCTCGGTGACGAAGGACAGGTCACGGGCCTTGAGGACGTCCAGCGTGCCGGCCTGCTCCTTGGTGACCAGCAGCAGGCCGTTGTCGGTGAGCGTCAGGCCCTTCGTGCGGGCGGCCTGGGTGCCCGGGTTCGGCTTCTGGTAGCTGGCGCTGCCCCCGGGGGCGACGTTGCCCAGCCCGGTGAGGTAGGTCGTGGTGGTCGGCGTGGCCGTCACCGTCTGCGCGGCCGGGTCGACGGTGAAGGCGTAGACCGCGTCGTTGCCGCCGCCGGTGGCGAACAGGCGCGTGCCGTCCCTGGAGAAGGCGACCCCGAGCTCGTTGCAATGCAGGGTCTTCGCGGTGGTCCCCGCGGTGGGGTTGCACAGGGTCTGGGTGCCCTTGAGCACCGTCTTGGCGCCACTCACGAGGTTGGTGACCAGCACGTACTCGTCGGGGCTGGTCGCGGGGAACGCTCCCAGCTGCGTCCGGTTGGCGCAGGGGTTCTTGCGCTGGCCGTCGACGCACAGGGTGCCGTCGTCGCCACCGGGGCTGCCGTCGCCCTGACCCACCTGGGTGGTCGCGGCGAGCACGCCGTCGGGGCTCAGCGCCACGGCCTCGGGGAAGTCCCCCTGATCAACGGTGCGCCCGGCCGGTGACACCAGGCGGCCGTTGGGCAGCAGGGACGCGCCCGCGGGGACGGCGCGGTCGATGTTCGTGCGCTGCACCGGCGCGTACGGCGTGGCGGCCAGCACGATCGCCGAACCGGACAGGCCCGTCACGACCAGGACGGTGCCGGCCAGGGTGAGCCGCCGGCGTGCGTGCGGGGGCGGGCAGGGATGGTTCGCATGACGCTCCAGGCTCGGGTCGGCCGGGAGACCGGCTCACTGTCGGGATTCGCCAGAGCCCTGCCCAGCCCCGCCGTGCTCCGGATGAACACCGAGTGAAGCCTCGAAAGCCTGCCGGTGCGACCGCTGACACTGTCACGGCTTGCATGCCGCGGGGCTCGTGGCGGTGCCGTCAGGCGGTCTCAGGACAGGTCGAGGCAGCCGTCCATCGCCGCCAGGGGGTTGACGGTGCCGGTGCCGTTGGGGCGCTGCAGCTGCTGGAGGCCGACAACGCCGGCCGGGCCGTCGGCGGTGTAGCAGCCGGTCGGACGGACCCGTAGGTCATAGATCGCGCGGGTGCGCACGCCCGCGTCCAGCCAGACCACGGTGCACCGCCAGTCGTCGCCCGGGCCTTGGGCGTTCGGGCCGGCGGCGCCGCCGCGACCGCAGCTGGTCAGGACGTCGGCGGTGGCCGGCGACAGGCCCGGCCGGCCCAGCAGCGCCTGCTGGCGGACGTAGAGGTTTCCAAAGACCGTGGCCACCGACCGCTGCAGGGCGTCAGAGGTGATCCCGCTCGAGGCGCAGGAGGCCAGCGCGGCACCGATGGCTAGCGCCGTGACGAGGGCCCGCCCGCGAAGGGGGATCATGCCCGGCCCCTGCCTAGCGTCACCGCGACGGCCCCCGCCACGCAGACCGCGACCCACGCCGCCGTGACCGCGATACCGAGCAGCAGTGGCCCGTCGTAGGCGGGACTGCTGGCCAGGCCGTGCCAGGCGGCGGTCGGCTCCGACAGCAGCACGCGCTGCAGCAGCGGCACCGTGGGCACGAGCGTCGACAGCTGCACGGTGGCACCGGTCACGACGACGGCGAGGACGCCGACGCCCGCCCGGCTGCTCAGCGAGCTGGCCAGCAGCCCGACCGCTGCCCACCCGAGTGCCGGCAGGACCGCCGAGAGCCAGGACTCCGCGACGACTTCCACGGCGCTGCCGGAGCCCACGGTCGCGCCGCTGAGCGTGACAAGCTCGTGCGAGCCGGCCGTCACGAGCCCCCCGACGGTGGCCGAGACCGCGAGCAGGGCCACGAGCAGCACCGACCAGGTGGCGGCGGCGGCGGCCTTGCCGAGCACCACCCGGGTCGGCCCCACCCCGCGGGTGGCTATCAGGTCCCACGTGCCCGTGTCCCGCTCGCCGGAGACGATCTCGCCCGCGACCACCCCGGTCAGGACGGGGAGCAGCCACTGCCCGGCGAAGCCCAGCACCACCAGGCTCACCGCGGCGCCGGAGTCGTGGGCGTAGCGACCGAACGGTGCGTCCCGCGGGAGGGCCTGCTGGGCACTCAGGACGATCGCGAAGAGCAGGGGACCGAGCAGGCAGACCGCGGCCGTGGCCCGGACGCGGCCCTGACCCAGCAGCTTGCGCAGCTCCACGCCGTAGACCGCCGCCATGCCCGGCCGGACACCGGGCCGGACACCCGGACCGGTACTCACGCTGCCGCCCCCGACGTGAGCTCCAGGAAAACGTCCTCCAGTGAGGGCAGCACCGTGACCAGCTGCCGGACGGCGATCCCGCGCGCGGCGAGGGCCAGCACGTAGGCGTCGAGTTCGGCTGCGCCGCAGCGGAGCACAAGGCCCTCGTCACCCGCCGACGTGCCGGGCGGCGACATGGCATCGGCGAGCACGTCGTCGCTGGTGTGCAGCCGGTGCTGGGGCGTCGCGGCCCGCGCGCGCAGCTCGGCCACCCGGCCGGTGAACAGGACCCGCCCGGCGTCGAGCACCGTCACCCGGTCGCAGAGCCGCTGCACGTCGGCCAGGAGGTGGCTGGACAGGAGCACCGCGCACCCGGCGTCGGCGAGCTCGCGCAGCAGCACCGCCGTGGCGCGGACACCGGCCGGATCGAGGCCGTTCGCCGGCTCGTCCAGAACGAGCAGCCGTGGGTCGCGCAGCAGCGCGGCGGCGACACCGAGCCGCTGCACCATCCCGGTGCTGTAGTGCGCCACCTTGTCCTCGGCCCGCTCCCCTGAGCCCGGCCCGCTCAGCTCGACCCGAACGAGCGCCGGGTCGATGCGCGCCTCGGCCCCCTGGCCGTCCAGGCGGGCGAGCATCCGCAGGTTCTCCCGGCCCGACAGATAGGACCAGAAACGCAGCACGTCGACGAAGCCGGCGACACGGTCCAGGGCCGCGATGCCCTGCGCGTGCGAGCGGCCGCCCAGCAGCACGCTCCCTGCGTCGGGTCGCAGCAGACCGAGCACGATCCGCAGCAGCGTGGTCTTGCCGGCGCCGTTCGGACCGAGGAGGCCGTGCACCTCACCGGGTCGCACAGCCAGGTCGACACCGGCTAAGGCGAGCCGGTCGCCGTGGCTGCGCCGCACACCGGTCAGCTCCAGCGGGAGCGCCTCATCCACGGACGGCCCTTACGTGCGGCGCGAGCGGCGCCGCAGCACCAGGCCGCCGAGCACGAGCCAGGCGCCGAGCGCACGTGACGGTCTCGTTCTGCGGGACGACCAGCGTGACCGACGAGCCGTTCACGTTCCAGGTTGGGGACGACGGGGAGACAGCGGTGTGCACGCCGGAGATCTTGGACGCCGTGTCGGCGATCGTCGCGGTGTCGCCGCCGGTCGACAGGATCTCGATCGGGGTGAGGGCTCCGGTGCCGATGCCGCCGTCCCGCAGGATCTGCAGCCCGTCGTAGGCCGGGCCGGACTTCGCCTGGGACGCGCTGCTGGCGACGCCGATCTTCAGGCCGAAGACGGGGGCGATCAGGCCGCCGAGGACGACGACGGCGAAGCCCGCCGCGACCCACCGGTTCTTGACGATGCCGCGTGCCCAGCCCGTCCACGTCCTGGAGGCGTTTTGCTGCTTGCGTAGCCGGGGCCAGTCGAGCCGGTCGGCGAGGTGCTTGCCGAAGATCTTGGAGGACAGCAGCGCGGGCAGGAAGGTGATCGAGACCAGGGTGCTCACCAGCGGGATGAGCATCCCGCCGTAGCCGACGGACCGCAGGAACGGAACCGGGAGCGCGACTAGCGCGGCGAGCCCGACGGCGACCGTGACGCCGGAGAAGACGACGGCGTGGCCGGCGAACTCCATCGAGCGTTTGATCGCCTCGTCTATGTCCGCGCCCTTGCCCTGCTCTTCCTTGAGCCGGGTCACGACGAGCAGCGAGTAGTCGATCGCGACGCCGAGGCCGATGAGGGCGATGAGGTACTGGACGATGAAGGAGACGTCGGTGAACGTCGTAAGGCCCAGGACCAGCAGGAAGGTGGTGAGGATCGACACCGCGGCCACGATGATCGGGACGATCGCGAGAGAGCTGCCGAACACGAACGCGAGCACGAGCAGCGCCCCGAGCACCCCGACGAGGGTCTCGAGCAGCAGGCCGGGGCCGCCGCTGCTCTTGGTGCTGCCCTGCGCGAGCGGCTCCTGGCCGGTAATCAGGACCCGCGCGCCGGGGACGGCGGTGGTGCCGGTCTGCGCCGCCGCGGCGTTGATCGCGTCGGTGTCGGGGGTGGCGAAGGAGATGAGCGGGCCGAGGATCGCGACGTAGGTGCTGCGGCCGTCGCTGGTGTTGAAGCTGACGTCCCCGGTGTCGCCGTAGCCGGTGACCCGGTAGGTGCCGGTGACCTTCGGCCCGCGGGCCGGGGCTTTCGTGACCGCGGCGCTGATCGCGGCCGGCAGCTGCTGTCGCCTGCCACGTGCATGGGACCGCCTGCTGAGCTTTCTTGCCAAGATCATGGGACCACCTGGTTGCCAGTCATGGGACCGGTGGGCGTGTCCTGCGTGCTGCTGGTCCCGGAGGCTGCGCCCGGCGCTGCTCGAGCAGGGGCTCTCGCTCGCCCGCGCCGGCGGCCCGTCGGGCGGTGCAGCTGCGCGACGCCGCGCGCCGGGTGGGGGTCTCGCACAATGCCGGGTACCGGCACTTCGCCGACCGCGACGCGTTCCTCGACGAGGTCGCCTCGCGCGCGGTGGCCGAACTGGCTGACACGATGGAGGCCGCGCTGGCCCGCGTGCCGCAGGGGCTCCCGGCGGCGGCTCGCGCCGCGGCTCGGCTGGAGGCGGTCGGCTCTGCCTACCTGGAGTTCGCGCTGGCCGAGCCAGGGCTGTTCAGGACGGCGTTCGCCACCCGGCGGGCACCCGAGGCCCCCAGCTCCGACCACGTCTCGCGTGGCCGACAGGGCCGCGACCCCTACGAGATCCTCGTCGACGCCATCGACGGCCTCGCCGCCGCCGGGCTGCTGTCGGACGGGCGGCGCCCCGACAGCGAGATCGTCGCCTGGTCAGCGGTGCACGGCCTGGCCACACTGCTGCTCGACGGCCCCCTGCGCGGCAGCCCGCCCACGGCGGTCACCGCCATGTGGGCGAGGGTCAGCGACGCGGTCCTGCGCGGCCTGTAGCAGCAGCGGCTGACCGTCCACGTGGTTGGTGCATTAAGCCTTGTTCACGGCGGACAGGCCGCCGGTGGAGCGTGTGGTCTGACTATGGAGAATAGAACCTTCTCGCTAGTGGGACGACACGCCCGACCAGAGCCGTCAGCGGCCCTGCTGGGGCTCCTGGCGAAATGAAGCACGCCCAGCGGAGGATCGACCACCGCCACCCTGCGGCTGCAGCCGCGATTGGCGGGGCGCTGGTGATCCCTGCTGGCGGTCGGTCGGTAGGAAGGAAGGGAGGACCGATCACCTCAGCCGGGAGGACGCTTGATGATGGGTGTGCAGACCACGATCGACCGCCGGGAGCGAGGGTGACGGCCGTCCGCATGTCCAGCGGCTCGGTGACGACGGACGGTGCTGGCCTCAACCTGCCGTCGGCGCACACCTTCGCCGCCACGTTGGCTCTGCTGCGCGGGTTCTTCGGGTTCGTCTTCCTGCTCAACGGGATCGCGAAGCTCTTCGCGTTCCACCGGGTCGCGATCGGGCCGCTGGTGGTCAACCTCATCGACCGGGCCGACACGCGCTTCATCCTCGACGTGACGGCCAACGGGCCCGGACAGCGACCGCCCGCTGCGGTGCGCAGCGTGGTCAACGACGTCTTCTTGAAGCACTTCAGTTTCTGGCAGTGGGTCTTCACCGCCGCCGAGCTCGGCATCGGCCTGCTGCTCGTGCTCGGCCTTGCCAGCCGACTCGGGGCGCTGCTGGGGCTGCTGCAGGTCGGCTTCCTCGCTCTGCTCTACCTTGGTAACGACCGCTGGCTCTTCGAGCAACCGCTGGAGGTCGTCCCGCTGCTGCTGTTGGCGGTCGTCCCCTCCGGCCGGGTGTGGGGCGTGGACGGCAGCTCGTTGCTACCCGGGCGTCTGCGCGGCCGGTGGCCGTCGTGACGGCAGACGCGCTGCCGGCGCTGGTCGTCGACGGCGGGCACCGCGGCTGCGGAGACCTGCTGCTTGCCCTGGTCCGCCGGGTGCGCGGGCTGCCGCCCGGCAGCGTCGTGCGCCTGATCACTGCCGACCCCGGTGCGTCCGCCGACCTGCCGGCCTGGTGCCGGCTCACCGGCCATGAGCTGCTCGGCGCCACCGCGCAGGACGGCCGGCCCGCGTACGACCTCCGCCTCCAACCCCTGGACCGAGACCAGCAGAAGGAGAGCGCTGCATGAGCATCCTGGTGTCCATCACCCACGGAGCCGACGACGCGGATAAGGCCACCGTCGGCTTTGTCGTCGCCTCGGCCGCCGTCGCGGCAGCGCAGGACACGACCGTGTTCCTGAGCAGCGGCGGCGCCTGGCTCGCCAAGCGCGGGGAGGCGGACAAGATCCACGAGGAGGGGCTCGCGCCGCTGGGCGTGCTGCTCGCCGGCTACCTCGACGCCGGGGGCACGCTGCTGGTCTGCAGCCCGTGCGCCAAGAAGCGCGGGATCGGCGAGGAGGACCTCGTCCCGGGCGCGCGCATCGTCGGGGGCGCCGCCGTCGTAGAGATCATGGTCGGCGGGGCCTCGACGCTCACCTACTGACGTGACGTCGACTGGTGCTTTCGCAGCACCCGGCCTCGCCCTCGTCCTCCCGTCGTGGCTCCCGGTGGCGGGTCGCCTGGACGGGGGGTCCAGTGACTGCGGCAGCGGGCTGCTGCTGACGGTGACCCGCGCCATGCGCGGCGTACCCGTCGACGAGGTGCTCGTCGTCACCACCGTGGAGCGCTCCGTCGTGGAGGACCTGCCGGCCTGGGCGCGCCTCGCCGGGCACACGATCGTCGCCCTGGCCGGGTCCGGCGCGCGAGGACCGTGGGAGGTCGCGGTACGACGCGGGGCGTCGCCTGCCAGCCACGCCGGCACGGGTAGCGCTGGGGCTGGCAGCCCCGACGCGGCGGCGCCGCTGGGGACGCGGCTGTGGCTCTACACGAACTTTGACTGCAATCTCGCCTGCGACTACTGCTGCGCGGGATCCTCGCCCGGGGCGTTGGCCCGACGACTGGACCCGGTGGTGGCGACCGCCGCGGTGCAGGAGCTGGCTGGCCTCGGCGGCCGGGAGGTGCTGTTCACCGGCGGCGAGCCCTTCCTGCACCCCGAGCTGGCGGCGATGGTCACCTCCGCAGCGCGGCACGTGGAGGTGACCGTGCTGACCAACGCGATGGTCTTCGACCGAGGCTCACGCCGTACCCTGCTGGAGAGGCTGCCCCGTGATGGCGTCGTCCTGCAGATCAGCCTAGACTCACCCGACCCTGGGCTCCATGACGCGGTCCGCGGCTCCGGCAGCTTCGATCGGGCGCGGGCCGGGATCGCGCTGGTCCGCTCGCTCGGCTTCCGTGTGCGGGTGGCCGCGACCCTCGCCGCTAACCTCCCTGGCCGTGACCGGGTCGTCGCGGGCCTGCAGGCGCTTCTCGCCGACGACGGAGTGCCGCCTGAGAACCTGCTGGTGCGGCCGGTGGCCCACGAGGGCGCCGCCCGGGCCGGAGTGGAGCTGCACCTGGAGGACCTCGCTCCCGAGCCCACGCTCACCGTCGACGGCGCCTGGTGGCACCCCGCCTGCGTGACCAACCCGAGCATGCGGGTCGCCGATACGCCGCTGCCGCTCAGCGACGTGCTCGATACCATCGCCGCGACGGTGCACGTCACCCAGGCGGCCGCCTCCCGGGGGCGCACGGTCTTCCGCTGCACCTGAGGGGCCCCTGCACGTCGTCGAACAAGGGCGGAGCGGGCGGCCGGAATCGAATCTGCGTTTCCGGCTTGGGAACCCGATGCACGCGGGGCGCTGGCGTTCACGGTCGCGTGTTCGTGCAGGTCACAGGCCTGTATGCATCCGTCGCCGTCCACTACAAGGGCGCGACGTTCGTGTCCTAGGAAGACGAGACCACTCCGCGCACCGCAGCCGCGGACGTGGGACCCGTCGCGCACGACGAGGAGGTCATGACAGCTGATCATCACCCGGGCGACATCGAAGTCCACCGAATCGGGAACTCTGCACGTCTCGGCGAACGTCTTCCGCGGGCACAGCGGCCTCCTTGCACGCTCGGCCGTCGCTGGCACCACACCAGTTCCAGGCCCTGCACCCCAGGCCGCGGCGGCTTCGACCGGCTGCGGCTTGTGCAGATGCGCCGCGCCCGACAGCACCCGCACGACGGGCAGCCTCGCGAGTTCTTAACCCCGACGACGACGACCTCCCGGACGCGCGCGCGACTCAGTGATACGTAGCCCACGTCGCGCCCGAGGCGATGCCGCCGGCGAAGACGAGGAGGGGTGCGGCCATCGCAATGGCCAGGCCCTTGTGGACGGTACTGCCGCCGCTTCTGTGCAAGGCGATCCTGTGCATGGAAGCCAACGCCGCTACGACGGTCCACCAGAGCACCCGTGCGGGCACAGGCCAAGTCAGGGGCACTGGATGCGCCCAGGTCGGAAACCGTATGCCGGTCGTCGCTTCGCCCGCGCCTATCTCTAACATAACGGCCGCGCCGACGAATGCCGCGCTGGCAAACGACAGCAGCATCCGCCGGCCCGCGTGCTCCTGCGTCTCGCCGTCGCCATACCGGCCGGCACGTCGGTCGTCGAGCGTTGACTCAAGCTGGCGCCTAATCACGGGTATGAATTCCTCACGTCGCTGATCATGCGTATCGAGAAGAAAGCGCTCGTGTGCCGGCTTGTCTCCTAGAGTTTTCCCGGCATGAGCTCATATCGCGGTCGTGACTTGGGCTAGGAACGGCCGCAGGGCGGCGAGGAGATCGCCGTAGAGGCCGGTGACGAGCAGCAGTCCCAGGGTCACAAGGAGGGCGCCCCCCGCTTTCTCGATGGCTCGCGTATGGCGGCGCAACACAGCGACGGCGCGCAGACCACGGCTGAGACTGGCGGCGACAGCGATGAACGGGACACCGAGACCGAGGGCGTAGGCGAGCGCGAGGAAGGCGCCTCGGCCGGGATCGCTGTGTGGTCCGCTCGCCGACAGGGTCAGGATGGTCGCCAGGGTCGGGCCCAGGCAAGGTGTCCAACCGGCGGCAAAGACCACGCCCAGCGGGAATGCGGCGCGCAGGCCGTTCACCCGGACCGCCGCGAAAGCCCGGGTGTCGCCCTCGAGCGCGGCAGGTCGCCAGAGGCCGAGCATGAACAGTCCCATCAGCGTGACCAGCGCTCCACCGGCTTGCTCGAGAAGGCTCCGGTGGGCGGCCAGGGCGCTCCCGACGCCACCGAACGCCCCCCCGATCAAGGTGAAGAAGCAGGCGAAGCCCCCGACGAACAGGAGCGCGCCGGGCACCACGATGCGGCGTGGCGGCGACATGACGGCTACCGCGCCGGCGCCTGCTGACATGCTGGTCGGCGTGCTCCCAGCCGGTCGCGGCTGGCCGCTGGCTGAGGCTTCACCGCCGGCGAGACCGCTGATGAACGCGAGGTAGCCGGGGACGAGTGGCAAGACGCAGGGGCTCGCGAAGCTGATGGCGCCCGCGGCGACGCTGATCGCAGCTGCGAGCGGAAGCGAGGTGTCGGCAACACTCACACGTGGACCCCGAGGTCTGTCGCCATCAGGTACGTGAGCGAGGACTGGGTCAACCCGCCCAGGTGTGTGTCCGCTACGGTGCCGTCCGCGCGTAGGAATAGCGTGACCGGCAGCGAGCCGGTGCTGTTGAAGGGGTTCAGCAGAGCCTGGTCGTGGTCCCGCACGGTGGCATAGGTAACACCGGTCTCGGCGACCAGTCGCGCCTGCTGCGCGTCGTTGTCGTTGAATTGCGGATTGGCTCCGACAAAGACCGCCCTGCTCCCAGCCAGCTTGGATACCGCCTCGAAGGCGGGAAGCTCCTGGTGGCAGACGGTGCACCAGCTGGCGTAGAAGTTGACCACGGCCGGGTGGCCGGCCAAGCTGGTGGAACTGACGTGCCCGCCGCCGAACGCGGGCAGATCGAAGCTGAGATGGTGGCTGCCAACGTCGTAGCGGGCGGTATTCGTAGACGTTCCATCGGTTACTCCGGGCAGTGGCTGTGTGGCGCTGCTTCCGAGGCCGCTCGGTGTCGTGTCCCGTTCCGGTCCCTTACCGCTACCGACCAAGCGGATGGCTACCGGCAAGAGCAGCAGGAGGGCTAGCATTCCCACAGCAATCCGACGCCTCTTACGCTTCTCCAGTTGTAGGGCTCGCGCATTGACGGCTACGCGGGTGGCTCGTGACACGGGACTGGCTCCTCTTCCCTGGCGTATTGCTCTGGACGCGGTGAATGTGAGGTCAGGAGCCGAAGCGCGCGACGGCGGCCGCGACGCCAGCTGCGCCTGTCAGACGCACGGCCAGAACTTGTGACGGATCTATGGGCAGGCGAGCTGTGAAGAGGCAGACGCCGGCCGTCTCCTCGGCTTCCCCAATGACCACCGCGACGCTCTCCGGCTCGATCAGCGCCACCTGGTAAGGACCTCGGGCACGTACGGGTGAGAAGGAGAGCAGTAGTGAAGCCCCAGCGCCGACGGTCAGCACCGCGGTGCCGAGTCTGCGTCCGGAGCGATCCTCGACACTGGCGGTCCTCGTCCCCTGCAGAGATCGTGGTGGCTGGTCCAGCTTGGCGGTGTTACGGGCGGTGGCCTCCGTCGCCCTGGTGCCACTGCCGTGGATCCCCGCCAAGACCGCGGCAGCGATCACCACCACCGCGGCCGCGATTGTGAGCACTCGGTGCGTCGCGACCAAACGAGACCGGGCCGAGGCTGGTGCCGGCAAAACGCCCGCCCCCGGCTTGAACGCGGCGGCGACGATCAGGGCCTCCGCGCCGGGTGGCAGGGGTGCGCGTGGAGCGGCCAGCAGCAGCAGATCGGCCTCGCGTGCCCCGGCGGTCGCGGTGGCGGCGCAGGCCCGGCATTGCTGAAGATGATCGAGGATGCTTGCCCGCTCCCGTCCTGCAACGACGTCAAGGACGAACTCGGTCATGGCCTCGTTCACCTGCGCGCAACTCCACTCTCTCGGCGGCGACGTCACGTCAACTCCCGGGACTGGAGCTCCACACGGAGCGCAGCAAGGCCCAGCCGCAAGCGCGACTTCGCGGTGCCCACGGGTACGCCCTCCGACTCGGCGATCTCCGCGGCGGTCCACCCCATCCAGCGGGCCAGGATCAGCGCACGACGCTGAGGCTCCGGGATCCGGTCCAAGGCGGAGCGGACCTCAACGCGTTCGACCTCTGCGATAACGCGCCCTTCCGGGCCGGGCGCGGCGTCGGGCCCGAGCAAGGCTTCTATTTCGGCTAGGTCAAGGATGGGGTGGCGCCCCCGCGCTCGGGCGATGTCGACGCTCACGTTGCGCGCGATCGCCAAGACCCACGTGCGGACATGGCCTTTCCTCGCGTCGAATCCGTCGGCGAAGCGCCAGACCCGCAGGAAGGTCTCCTGTACTGCGTCCTCCGCGAGGAGCCGGTCGCCCGTGATTGCTTGGGCGAGCCCGAACACGCCGGTACCGTGCCGGCGGATCAACTGGCCCATCGCCGCGTTGTCACCAGCCGCGGCACAGGCGAGCAGCGTCACATCGGACGCGCCGCCCAGCGCCTGCTCCTCGACGGGTTCGACGCGGCTCACATGTCTACTACTGCCCGTCCGTGCGGACGGATCACCCGCCGGGTCACCGCCCGTGATCGACAGGTTCGGCGGGTGCCGTCGTCTGCGTTCTCCCGCTCCGCGGCCAGCTACGCTCCCAGTCCCTGCTATCAGCGCGGCCCGCCGGTGCGCCGGGTCGGCCAGTCCGGGGCGGACTGGCCGGCGTTGCCGGGATGCTCGCCGAGCTCTACGTGTCGCTGAGACTGGCCAAATCTTCTGCGTGGGAGCCGATGCGATCGTCAGATCCTTTTGTGGTTGAGGTCTGATCCAGTAGTAAGTCAGCAGCAGGACGTCGCCGGCTGTGCGACTGCATCCTCTCGTCGGCAGCGGGTGACGTCGACGCCGGGCGGCTACCTGCCCGGGGCTGTGAAGGGGTCGTGACCGGATGACTGGGCCGAGTGGCCAGCGTCGGATCTGCAGCGGCGCGCTCGGCCAGCTGACGCTTCGGCCGCCGGTGGACTCGCTGTCGGCGCGTTCCTCTCGGCGAACGGCGTCGCCTCGCCTACCGGGCTGGCGCCGGCTCCTCCACCCCAGTGCCCAACCAGGGCGACGGTCTCACCGAGACATCGACCGTAAAGCTGATGCTGCGGGCCGCGCCGGCGAGTCCCGGCTGGTAGGCGAAGCTGACGTCGGCGAAGGCGACGCGGACCGCGACGAGTTCGGGATGCTCGACGATGACCAGATCCGCGACAGCGGGTCGCGCGGTCAGGATCACCCGGACGAGCTCGGCCGCTGCTCCCACGACGCTGCACGCCGGTTCAGTCGCCCGTTCTCAGCATCCTGATGGCGAGCCTGGCGAGGCGCTCGCCGACCACCGCAGGAGGTTCCTGGGGCAGGACGGCGTGGCTGATCACCAGGCGGACAACGCTGGCGGCGACCTCGGCGACCAGCGGGGGGTCCAGGCCAGGGTCGACCGAGCACACCCAGGTGCTGAGAACAAGCGTGGCGGTGCAGGAGCGGCTGTCCGCGAGTCGTGAGCAGGGGCAGCAGTCCCCCTCCTCGCCGCCGTCGTTTTCCAGGACCGACTGCAGCAACGGGTCGTCTGCGCTGGCCAGCAGCGTGAACGTGACTGTCGCGTCAAGACCGGCCTCGAGCCGGCCGTCGCAGGCGTGCAGCATGCCGACGACGCCGGTGAGGAAGCGTTCGGTCTCGCGCAGGACCAGCGCCTGGCCCAGGGCGTCCTTCGTCCCGAACTCGGCGTGCAGTCTCTGCCGGCTCACCCCTACCGCGTGTGCGACGGCGCCCATCCGTACTCCGGCCCAGCCTCCCGCACCAAGCGCGAGCTCCCGCGCGGCGTCCAGCATCGCGTCCCTCAGGCGCTGGCGCGCCTGCGCACGGATGCCCTCGGCTGTGGTCATACCTCACTATCCCGGCTACTACAGCTGACAATCTCGGCAGGAAGACAAATCGGATTGACAGTCACCGACAATTGTCCGATGGTGCTGGTGCATCGTGAGGAGGAGCGCCGGCTGACCACGACCACCCGCACCCGATGGGCCTACGACACCGCCGACCTGTCG
>JAABUP010006712.1_pt1 | contig 16104 bp, 15 predicted proteins | sample 5559201 | NCBI WGS metagenome assembly JAABUP01 (sample SAMN10711887, study PRJNA513373) | rock metagenome | isolation source: Antarctica rocks | place: Antarctica
CATCAGTCGATACTCTAAACGACGCTCATTGGCGCCGACAAAAGACCCAAGGGCCAAGGGCCCGAAGACCCCGGCCAGGATGTGGCGAACGGCCATTCAGCTACCTAGGGCTCTTCTTGGATTAGCTGTCATCGCCGCATTATGCCTCAACGTGATCGCAGACGACGGGAACTGGACGGAGATACATGAGGCTGGCAGATGTGCAATAAAGGGCCAGTGCGGGAAGAAGTCATTCTTTGGTAGCGAGCTTCCATGTCCGAACAATGACAAGGCAGAAGACCCAGACAAGGGGACAAGGAAGAAACTCGTTGCGATATGTGGGGATGCTTGGAAAGAAGGCGATGTGTGCTGTGACGATGCGCAGGTATTACTGTTCAAGATCTCGGCGTACCAGTAGTTCAGACTGACTCTGATGCAGATTGCGAACCTGAATACGAACCTGAAGCGCGCTGAGTCCATTATATCATCATGTCCAGCGTGCAAGGAGAACTTCTTCAATCTATTCTGTACTTTCACCTGCTCCCCGGATCAGTCGCTGTTTGTCAATGTAACGAACTCACAAAAGGCATCGTCAGGGAAGCTCATAGTGACAGAGCTGGATAATCTGTGGTCGGATGATTATGGCAAAGGATTCTACGACAGTTGCAAAGATGTCAAGTTCGGCGCGACAGGTGGCAAGGCTATGGATTTCATTGGGGGTGGAGCGAAAAACTACACGTCCTTTCTCAAATTCCTGGGAGACGAGAAGCCTTTTGGGAGCCCGTTTCAGATCAATTTCCCGAGGCCTTCTGCAAGCGAATTTATGAACATGACGGCTGAGGACCTGACGCCGAAAGCGTGCAATGATACAGACGAGGCTTACCGATGCGCTTGCGTCGACTGCCCTGGCTCGTGTCCCGAGCTCTCCAAGGTCGCAGAGCAGCAGTATTGTCACGTAGGCGCCTTGCCATGTCTATCATTCGCAGTGATTATTGTATACTGCGTCTTCTTGCTACTGTTAGTGACAGCGATATCCGGTCATATTGCGTACCAAAAGCATAACCAGAGAAAGAGTGAGAGACTGCAGCTTCTGCAAGATGCAGCGCTTAGCGACGACGAGGATGAAGGGGATCTTGTTCACAATGCTGGCATTTTGGACCGGCCACAAAAGCAGTACAAGGTGAACAGCATATGCGATGCTGCTTTCAACAATCTAGGTCGGACGTGTGCGAGGTATCCACTAATAACTATCGGCGCCAGCTTACTCGTCGTCGCTGTGCTCTCCATTGGATGGATCAATTTTGAGATCGAAACTGACCCCGTTCGGCTTTGGGTCAGCCCTTCGTCGGCCGCGGCCAAGGAGAAGACCTTCTTTGACGAAAACTTCGGGCCATTCTACCGTGCTGAGCAAGCTTTCGTTGTCAATGAAACCCATTCGGGATCGGGGGCTGTGCTGAGTTATGAAACTTTGTCATGGTGGTTTGACATTGAGGCCCAAGTCCAGCGCAAGCTTTCGCCTAAAGAAGGTGTATCACTCAGCGATGTCTGCTTCAACCCCACTGGACAAGCCTGTGTCATCCAGTCTCTCACTGGGTACTTTGGCGGCGACTTCTCAAGCGTCACCCCAGACACGTGGAAAAAGCATCTCGAACACTGTACGGAATCACCAGGGTCTCAAGACTGTCTCCCAGATTTCCAACAACCACTTAGTAAAGACATCATTCTTGGAGGCTATGAGAATGGTGACGTCCTTGACTCTGAAGCCATGATCGTTACCTGGGTTGTGAACAATTTCCCACAAGGCTCTGCTGAAGAGCTACGTGCAATTGACTGGGAGGAAGGCCTGAAGAGCGTGCTTTTGAACGCTCAGCGCGAAGCTAAGGAACGAGGTCTCCGATTGTCATTCACGACGGAAAGCAGCTTGGAACAGGAACTCAACAAAACTACCAACACCGACGCGAAAATCATTGTGATTAGCTATGTTATCATGTTCCTGTATGCCTCTCTAGCTCTGGGCTCGACGACGCTGTCTGTGAGGTCGATCTTGCATAACCCAGCCAATGCACTAGTAGCATCGAAGTTTACATTGGGTGTCATCGGAATTGTCATCGTGATGATGTCGGTCTCAGCTTCTGTTGGGTTGTTCTCAGCTTGCGGGATCAAGGTTACTTTGATCATTGCGGAGGTTATCCCCTTCCTGGTTCTGGCCGTTGGCGTTGACAACATCTTCCTCATCGTCCACGAATTCGAAAGAGTCAACGTCAGCCATCCTGACGATGAGGTAGAGACTCGTATTGCCAAAGCGCTCGGAAGGATGGGACCGAGTATCCTTCTGTCCGCTTCGACAGAGACGATAGCCTTTGCGCTGGGTGCTGCCGTTGGCATGCCTGCGGTCAAGAATTTTGCGGTATATGCTGCATGTGCAGTCTTGATCAACGCTCTATTGCAAGTCACGATGTTCGTCTCTGTACTTGCTCTGAATCAAAGAAGAGTTGAAAGCAGCCGAGCGGATTGCTTTCCGTTCATCAAGATTAAAAGAGCAGACGTTGGGAGCGCACACGGAGCCGGTGCGTACGGCTATGATGATGAAGGACCTCTTCAAAAGTTTATCCGCAAGATCTATGCTCCGGCCTTGCTTAATCGAAAAGTCAAAGTTGCTGTAATCGTTCTATTCCTTGGCCTCTTCACCGCTGGCTTAGCCTTGATACCGGAAGTGGCGCTTGGTCTTGACCAACGCATCGCTTTCCCTCGAGGCTCCTATCTTATTCCATACTTCAACGACTTGGACGCCTACTTCAACACCGGCCCTCCAGTCTACTTCGTAGTGCAAGGTCTGCCAGTCACAGAACGGGAGCACCAGCGTGAGCTTTGCAGCCGCTACTCCACCTGCCATTCCTATTCACTCACCAACGTCCTCGAGCAAGAATCCAAGCGACCTGAAATCTCCTACATCTCTGGATCAACCGCCAGCTGGCTTGACGATTTCTTCACTTGGCTGAACCCCACCAACGATGCATGCTGTGTGGAGAATGGAAAAACCTGCTTTGAAGGCCGAAATCCGCCATGGAACGTCACTTTATACGGCATGCCAGAAGGCGAAGAATTCATCCACTACCTCACCAAATGGCTTCATTCGCCCACAAACGAAGACTGCCCTTTCGGAGGCGCAGCGCCCTACAGCACCGCTCTAGTCATCGACCCCGCCACTCACCCTCCCTCCGTACCAGCCTCCCACTTCCGCACCTCCCACACCCCATTACGAAGCCAAAGCGACTTCATCTCCGCCTACGCCTCTGCCCGCCGCATCGCCAACACAGTCAGCGAAGACCAATCCATCAAAGTATTCCCCTACTCCAAATTCTACATCTTCTTCGACCAATACGCCTCCATCATCCGCCTAACCGGCACCCTTCTCGGCTCCGCTCTCGCCATCATCTTCGTCCTCTCCTCCGTATTACTCGGCTCCATCGCCACAGGCCTGGTCGTCACCCTCACAGTCGCCATGATCGTAGTCGACGTCATCGGCACCATGGCCCTCGCGAAAGTCAGCTTGAACGCCATCTCGCTCGTCAATCTCGTCATCTGCGTTGGCATCGGCGTTGAATTCTGCGCGCATGTGGCGAGGGCGTTCATGTTTCCTTCGAAGAGCGTGATGGAGAAAGCGAAATCGAAGTATAGAGGGAGGGATTTGAGAGCGTGGACCAGTCTCACGAATGTGGGCGCGAGTGTGTTTAGTGGAATCACGGTCACGAAATTCCTTGGTGTTTTCGTCTTGGCGTTTACGAGGAGCAAGATTTTTGAAATTTATTATTTCAGGATATGGTTGGCCCTGGTAGTATTTGCAGCAGCGCACGCCTTGGTGTTTCTCCCAGTAGTGCTGAGCTTAGTCGGAGGCGAAGGTACGTAGTGACCCCCCCAAATAAACATTCCCGTACAAAATCACTGATCCATCGCAGGTTATACGGATCCCGAATCAGATGGCTCTTTAGAAGAGGATCTCGCAAATCGGCGGTATCGAGCGTTGCTGCCGGAAGACGACTATGACTCAGATGACTACTAGATTTGAGTGAATCTGGGTAGGGGAGGGGAGTATATGGTATATAGCATTACTTGGGATAGCATCTACTCGGTAGCGGCATCTGCATGTGCATGGCGAGGGCGTCAGAAAAGATATCCGAATACTTTGTTGTGGATGGTACCTCGATGGATGTATTAAGATAACTTTATGCATTCTCCATAAGCGAATTTTAATCGCATATGCTGGTGTATTGATCGCTAAGTTTCTTTATGTTTACTGTTTCAGAAACGCTAATCCCTGACATCTATCTCGTCTCAGGGGAATTTTCCCGAAGTCTACTCACTCCTAAGTAAGATAAGAGTAGCCAGTAGTAATTTCTGGGGGCGATAATCCTCAATTCAGCGCTGATCTCTGGGCATTATCCCTAAAAACTTCACTATTTAGGGGTTCCCCCGAATATTATTACCCATTTCTGGGCACTGATCCTAGGAATGCTATTTCATCGGGATCTTTCCAACTATGATCGCTAATCTTCGGGGTTTGCTACTAGGGATATCGTTGTGATGGGGGTTTTTCAAGTGGGTGAGTGCCGGGACTTCGGATGCGATAAACCACTGAACTTGACAACCTACTAGCTCATGGGATATAGGCACTACTCAACTATCTACACGATTAGCCCTTCACGAGTCATGAGAGAAAACTGATCTGTATTTGCCTTCGCGCAGTCAATAGTCATGAATCTATCACCGTAAAATTCATATTGCCATCTACATACACGCAGATACTAACACTCTACCCGATACTCACACAAAACTACCCCAGCTTTCCTTAAAATTCCCCCCAACCTCACCACTTCCTCTTACTAGCAGCATCAACATCATCCACACTTAACATCCCCACCCCCTCCTTAACCAGCACATCCCAAACATGCTCCCTAACCCCCACCGGCCAGCTCGGCGTATCCCAATACCTAGCCGTCAAGCCCCTGTTCGTCGCCTCAGCTACCTGTCCCCTCACAATCTCCACCTGACTCGGACTCATCACCCCATGCCACAACTTCCCCACCGTTTCGGCAAATGAAGTGCTGGCGTAATTCGAATTCTGCGCCGTATAAGCCGTAGCATTGCTGGGCGCGGACTCGCCCCAGAATTGAGCGAGGGGCGCGTCGAAGAATATGTCGTTGGTGGTGGTGTTGAGGACGAGGGGGAAGGGCGTGTTGCCGGTGCCGACGACGGTGATGGGGCCGGGGATGAGGGTTGTGCCGTTGTAGTGGGTGAGCCAGCCGCGGGAGCGGAGGGGTTCGAGGTGTTTGAGGACGACGGGGAAGGTGTCCGGGCCGGAGGATTTCATGTCGAGGAGGAGGGTGAGGGGGACGAGGGGGTCGGATTCGAAGATGCCGTTTGCTTGGGTTGTGTTTGTGGGGGTGGAGTTGGAGGGGGGGTTTTGGTTTTGGTGGGTGAGGATTGAGATTAGGGGGTTGATGTACATGGTGGCTAGGGAGCGGGAGGGGGATAGAGAGGATTTTGTGTGGCCGACGAGGAGGTCGGAGCCGGAGAGCCAGACGTCGGCTTCGGTGCCGGTGCAGCCGGCTGCGAGGGCTTCGTAGAGGGGGATTTGGCGCCAGTAGTCGTTGTGGGAGTGGCAGGGGATTGGAGTGATGCCTTGGGTGATGCTGATGGGGTCTTGGGCTTGGGCTTGGCTTCGGGAATGGATGGTTCCCCATGAAGCGACGAGTTCTCGCATGTCGGTTGCCCTTTTTAAGTCATTGGAGGATAGCTCTTTTCGTAGATGTATATTGAAATATATCAACAGAGCTACTAAGACACTGTATGACGTCAGAGATGCTCCTTTGGTGATTATAATGCTGAGCAGAGAGGTGAATCCACGTACCATATCACGGATACAAGCATTATAATGCTGGCAATGACAGATCGAGGCCGAGAAATCCAGCCTCTGACACGCTGCTTTGAAATATGACGATTCCATTTCCCACTGAAGCGAGACTTTTCACCCTCGTAACTTTGGATAAAGCCCGTTTCCGTGCTAGCATTTGAGAATTGACTGAAGATGGAAGGTTCTCTTTCTCGTCTCGGAAGGGCGGCAGAAATAGGTCCGAGTTTTCGTAAGTATTTCATGATGTAAAGGTATGCAGATTCTCGTGGATTTCCGTTGCAGAGGTGCCGTTCGAGTCAAGACAATGCAGACGCTTGAGACAAAACGATTCGATAATCATAGATGTTGGACAAAGGAACAATGAAATGTGGAGAAAGAGATGACATTCCGACTCCTATGAAGGTTGTCCAGGAATCCAGCCCACACGAGGCTGTACGGTACATGTCACAAACGTGTCCATAACGTACAGGGCTTGGAAACGCTGAAGCAAAAGCATGGTCATGTCTCATTTTGAAGAATGCCCGCTATAACCAACATAATTTGATACATCATAAAGGAAGAAGACCTGATCCACGAGTGTTGGTGGTGTAGCATCATCAACCTCCATCGAAGGAATCGAAAATTGGCGTGATGGACCTATTACCGTCAACAGCACAGAGTCTGAAATCGCAAACAGTGGGGTCCATACGTGCCTCGAGGAAGCGGCTTGGTAACGATGAAACACAAACCTGGCCGAATCGCAAAGTGACAGCTTTCTTGAAGAGAAATTACGTTGTGGGCCGTTGCGGGGCTGCAGATCTTGGGACGAAGGAATGAGGATCAGTTTTGAAACGAAGACTAAACTGTTGCAGCTAAGGGGTTAGCGGACAAGGCTGAGCGAAGGTCTGACGCGCTAAGGCTGCTATTGCTATTACCCGCTCTTAGTCGCGCACACTTGAAGGATAGAAGACGATGGTCCACTTCCCCCTGAAGATTAGACCACATAGCAACTTATTGTGACGAGAGGCGTGTCCCATGAAGCCATTGAGGCTCAGGCTTCTCTCAACCAACTCATGGATCTCCAATCAGCTGCTTTCCTGGTTTCGATTGGGAGACTCAATGAACTCCATGGGATTGCTTTGGTCCACAAAGCCTTCCAACCCGAAAGGAATTAAAGCCCAGTACGTCTCATGCTCAGACTGTTGGAAAGCCGTATGGGAGGCGATAGAGGTAGCCATGACGTAGGAATTAATTCTTCGATGGATGCAGGAATTGTCTTTGCAACTTGGACGTCAAGCCTTGCCATCGTTCATCACACACAAATTGTTGGAAATGCCGATGGTGACACAATGTTAGTGGCGCTGACGAGACCCCGTGTTGCTATTCGTGAACGAGAGGAGTAACGAGAATGGAGAAGACCAACATGCCAAAGCATATCCATAGACCGCTACACTCCGACTCCTCCAGTCGGATAAGTCATCTTGCTAGCAGCTGTAAGGAACATTGAGGCTCCTTTGACTCCACAGAAGTTGGTCCCTACTCATGGATGATCCAGAAGGATTGACTTGGAGTTTTGAAAACCTCTTCAGTCGTCATTCTTGGGCTGACGAATAGATCCACGACGAATGAACATGGTGGCACCAACTCACGTCCTCATTCTACAGCCTCCAGATGGTCCTTTGTATCCTTGGGCGAAAGTGACTAAGCCTGAATCCGCAACAAGTATGCTGTCATCGTTTTGCTGAAGGGTACTATAAGCAAGATATAAGAAGAGCTCTGGACCTCCGTCAACCAAACAGAAACATCATCACAAGCACAATCAGAACTACCACAACAGAACTAATACCTTCAAAAACCTCGGTCTTCAATCTTATTCTCTTAAAGATAAAATTTCAATCAATCAGTCAACCAATCAATCCTCGAAGACTACCAGAACATCAACAATATCATCATGCATACCTCAATCTTTACCCTATTTGCTGCCGCCAGTCTCTACGGAAGTGTCTGCTCAGCTGCGCCTACCGATTCGACAAGCAATGGCCAAATCTCCACAGTTGTAGGACACCTGGACTCCAACGGCCAGGTAGAATGGACGCCTACAGATGAGAATGGCGGACGTACAGCCACCATTTCCGGCGACCTCGTCAGTTCAGCCCAACAGAACACAGGCTACTCCAGAAAATTGGCTGTTCGCGGTCCCGGCGCAGATGTCGGTGGCTTCACCAACATTGGCCAGATCGTCGGCAACGCTGCCTCGTATGCTTGTGAGAATGGCGGTGCCTACGGCGTCAGCGGGACAATCCACGATCTTGCCACTGAAGCCTGCTCCACGTTCCTTAAATCAGTACCCGGCGCTCCCGTGGCAGAAAAGGCATGGAATATCTGGCAATCACCTACCAAAGCAGGAGCGAGTGGAAATCAAGTGACCACTATGTTCCGTTGGTTTTACAACAGCGCGTCGGCACCCTCACTCACCGAGAGCATCTGTAAGACGGCTTATGACCAATTGACGGGTGATTTCTGCCAAGGAAAGGGCGATCACGGTGATGATACAAAGGGCGGTGAGATCAAGATCGGGACTGGTGATGACTACCTTATGATTGGTCTTGACCCCAATGACGCTTAGGCGCTGGGGCTCAAGCAAGTTCCTGGGCACATGGAGTAGTGGAAGGACCTGACGGAAAGAGAGCAAATTGCGCGGTGCATTGGTATGAGAGATTGTTTTTTCTGGCATTTGCAGATGAGCGTAGCATTTTGACCAGTATTGCATAAGATTGCGCTTTGTATTTGTACGCTAGGGGGTATTGTCAGCGTTTGCAATTTCGTCCTAAAACATATCTCCAAGCGATAGTATCTGGAATACAATTATCCTTGGGACAATTAGACTTCCATTCGTCAGATGTTCTTGGAATAAACATCAAAGCGACACAAGCGCAGAGAGCCCATTTCTTTGAGTGCGTTGTGCTTACTCATATCTACCAGAGGCGATGTATAATGATGATGCGGACTCGGCCGGAATCGGGATTATCGATTAGGAAGAGCCCCAGTCAGAACGGCGACCTGGTGCCCTCATCATGGAATGACATTCATCAGGCCGTTTGTTGAATACACAGCAGCCGTCGCTCACCGCGAGGGGAGCTGTAATCGGCATAAGTGTATCATTAAGGCATGGAAGCATTCGTGTAAGCGTCTTTGTCTATCGGGCTGTTTATGGGCGTGCGAGACGGAGGTTTTTTTCCCGTCTGTCATAGACTCCTTAGATCTGTAGAGGTTCTTTGACCTGAGGAGCCTGGTGAATCTGATTACTTGGGTAGATCCAGGATATGAAGGGAGATGTGGCAGAGACTGAGCAACAGCATTGGGGACACCTCCCTGATGCCTCGTACTTGATTCGTCAAAAGGCGTCAAATAGCTTTGAACACCGCACCAAATTGGACGACCGTTACTTCGGGGAGAGTGTCCCACGGTATTCGGCATGCCAGCTTCGATTTATCTGCTTGTTTTGCCATATAGACCTCCTTGCTGCCGACGCAGCTCAAGCGCTCTCTTGTAGGGTGGTGCCGTAGGTGGTTGGATCGGATCTAGACTTACTCTGTCTTTTGGTAGATGGTAAGTAGCATCAGCATCCCAGGCTGAAAGGTCCCCACAAGCAAGAAATGGGGCGATCCAACGGTTGTCATCTTCAGCATCCGACTCAAATTCAAGGGTTGTCACGCCATCGTCTCGCACAGTCCGTTTCTGGCCATCAACATATTCTTCTTTGCCTTTTTTGGCGATGTCAGGTACGGGAGCCCTGGCACCGAGTCCAACAGGGCGAGCAGGATCTATCTTGTAGCCCTTTGGCAACGAAAAACCTTCACAGACCACAAACGCTTCCAGACTACTCGCACGAGAACTTCTTGGTTTGGCGCAGTAGACCGACGCGAAGAAGCATCTTAATTGAGCGTATATGAGGTCCACGTCCCTTCCCCTGAAAACTTTAGCTACAAATTTTCCTCCGGGCTTCAATATCTTTAGGGCTAGATTTAGAGCAGAGTATAGCAGCTGCGATTGAATGTAGACATCCAAATCATGCAGACCAGTGACGTCTGGTGCACCGTCACTGATAACCAGATCGACGGGATTGCTCCCAGATTGCCCAGCACCGTCATCAGGCTTGTACGTCCCAGGGTCCAGAGCCTGCAGTATTCTCGGGATAGTGGATGGATGCGTAATGTCTCCTTTGAGGGTAGTGATGCCTTCAAGGGATGCCATAGGCTGTAGGTCGACAGCCACAATCTTTACACCCTCCCTGGGCTTCAATCCGCCCTCCTTCAGCTCCTCTTCTTGAGATGACCCTTCACGGAGGATAAAGTCCCGCTCCCTCATCTGCTTCTCTTCCCAAGCTCTCCGACCAAAGCTTTCGCCCTTGATCAAGACTCTTGAGAGGACCTGACTCCAGCTGCCGGGTGCGGCGCACAGATCGACCACTCGCGTCACACCATGGAAGAGATTGAATTGTTCGTCGAGTTGGATCAACTTGAAGGCCGAACGAGCGCGCCATCCCTGCTCTTTCGCAAGGCGATAGTATGCATCGCGCTTGTCCTTTGAAGACTTTCCCATCGCCAACGGGAACGCGCTGGCCGTTGCTTGCAGCTTGGTGGGAGATAATGCAGTGAGTGGGGTTGACTCTTGAGTAGCCGAATTGAGCGGATTATATGTTTCACTTCCGCTACCTGGCTACAACGAACATTTCTCATTTCCCCGCTTGAGCAAGAGTATTCCAAGATCTAAGAATTTCTAATATGGCGCCAATTGAAAAAACGAGACGCCATACAGATACCCAAATATATTCCAGGAAAAAAAGAAAGGCTGATCGGCGAATTGGACACGGCTCTGGTGCGGGTCCTGGCGCTTCAGGCTCGCTTGATACACTACCATGGGATGAGGTGCAATTTCCAGAGACATTTCAAGATGCTGGAGGTTTCGGTGGTCTCGAAGAGATTTCAGACATTGAAGTTGCGAGACATCTGGGCAAGCTTGAGTTCAAGGTGCAACTAGTTTCTTTGGATTTCTCGTTGGGCAAGATACTTACTCGACTATACAGCTATCATCTAGTGAGCCTAAAACGAATGGTCAAGGCAAAGCGTCACCCCCAAGCGGAGAGACTATCCATCATGGAAGTAAGCGAGACCGGAGTTCTGATCAGGCTAAGGTGGATTGGGAAGGCTTTGAGGGACTCGGGACAGAACTAGGGAAGCCGATACAGAATACTGGAACAAGTCTTCGGAAAAAGGCTCCAGGAGAAAGAGATTCGAGAAGATCAAGATTGAAAGGTCGGAAAAGCAGAGGAGAACATTCCGCGCAGACCAATCCTCCCACGTCTGGTAACACATTTGAACCTTTAGTAGAGGATGACGATGGTATGGAAGATGGGAGCGGCGAGGGTGACATGTCAGCTTGGGACTCCTTAAACTTATCTCCAGAGACGCTCTCGTCTCTTGCACGAATGAAGTTCTCCCAACCTACTCCAATACAAGTATCAGCTCTCCCACACATCTTGGCTGGCAACGACGCCATCTGTAAGGCCCCAACGGGCTCGGGCAAGACACTTGGATTCGGTATCCCGTTACGAGAGCATTTTCTCCAAAGCCAAAGGACCAAAGCGCAATCGAGGTTGAAGAACGACCACGCCCCAAGGGATCCGCCTATTGCCCTTATCCTCTCTCCAACTCGGGAGCTTGCATATCAGCTTGAATCACATTTGCGTGAACTCACTTCTGATTCGAATTCTATCTGCCCACGCATAGCAACTATCACCGGGGGCAAGTCCATGCACAAACAACAACGTCTACTTGCTACCGCCGACATCATAATCGGAACACCCGGTCGTTTATGGGAAGTCATTGACGGAAGTTCAAAACTACAACAGTCAATCAAGCGGGTCAAATTCTTGGTCTTGGACGAAGCTGACCGACTGTTGAGCTCAGGCCATTTTCAAGAAGTGGAAGAAATACTGAACGCTTTAGATCGGAGCGATGACGACGACAGCGAGTCGGGGTTCAGGCAAGAAAGGCAGACATTGGTCTTTTCAGCTACCTTCGAGAAAAATCTACAGCAGAAGCTGGCCGGTAAGAGCAAGTCATCTGGCAGAGACCTGGGTAACGGCCAGTCAATGGAGTATCTTTTGAAGAAGCTCAATTTCAGAGAAGAAAAGCCAAAATTCATTGACGTCAATCCATCTGCTCAAATGGCTGTTGGCCTTAGGGAGGGCATCATTGAGTGTGGAGAAACAGAAAAGGTACTTAAAAAGTGGACCATCGATCAAGCTAGGCTAATATGTGTAGGACCTGTATCTTTACTCATTACTTCTCCACCACCCTCACACCCGAACATTGGTTTTCACCAATTCGGTAAGCTCAGTCCGCCGAATTACATCTCTACTCCAGAATCTTTCCCTTCCCGCGTATCCCATCCACGGCGAAATGCCCCAAAAAGCTCGTTTCCGCTCAATCGAACGCTTCTCATCCCCATCTTCGTCTTCCATACTCATTGCTACCGATGTTGCTGCTCGAGGGTTGGACGTTCCATCAATCCAGCTCGTCGTCCACTACCATGTGCCACGAACGGCAGACATGTATGTACACCGTTCCGGCCGCACAGCTCGGGCAGAGCGTTCCGGCTCGAGCATCTTGCTCTGCGCTCCAGGCGAGGCTCAAGGCGTACATCGTCTCATTGCCAAGGTGCACGCTCGTAGCGCAAGTCATGAAGCAGATAACAGTCAGGGTTCCTTCATGCAAACAATAGAGCTTGATGGACGCATCATCGCACGTGTGAAACCGCGAGTAGTACTCAGTAAAAAGATTTCGGACGCCGCTTTGGCGAAAGAAAAGAATAGCCACGAAGAGAATTGGCTGAAAAAAGCAGCCGAAGACTTGGGCGTTGACTATGATAGTGAGGAGTTTGCGGCTGGGGAGGGAAGCAAGAAGGGGAGAGGACAGGGGAGGAAGAAACGGGAGAAAGAGGCGAGGGAGATGACTAAGGATGAGGTAGGTGCATTGAGAGCTGAACTGAAAGGACTTTTGGTGCAGAGGATTAATGTGGGTGTGAGCGAACGATACCTTACTGCGGGTGGGATGAATATTGATGAGCTATTGAATAAGGAGAAACGGGGAGAATTCCTAGGCAGGGTAGATGATGGTATGGTGAATCTATGAAATCGATGAAGACTCCGCCGTCAATAGAGAGCTACGATGACACGAGTGTTTTATGTTTCCTTGCCTATTCGTGACACCTTCCCGAGCATTGGTGCCAACAATCGCTATGAGCTACTCGATGAATTCGAGTATCTGGTTCTTCCTGGGTTGTCTGAATCGAACATCCCTTGCCCTAGCTCTTATGAAGTCTCATGGATAACAATCCAGATCTCGCCCGCGTCGAGGGAGCATCAAGGGGCCCAATAGCTGGCTATTGGGAAGACTAAACTTGAAATCGAAGCCTTATCTTAGCTAGAGCTTACAATCTTAAGTAGTCCAATGTGAAGAGATTTCAAAGTGCTAGGATTCAGAAAAAAGATAACAAGAGCGAGCTGAGATTAAGTCATGACGTAGAAAGTACCCGAAAACATGATAATTTTAAGAACCCGTAGACCATACACCACAAGCCCACTCTCACCATAATAATCGCACCCATATTCCAACATCAAGATACGTTCTTCACCCCACAAAATCTCATCAATCGTCCAAAATATCCCAATCGCCACATTGGTTTTCATCGACCGGAGCTTTTTCCACGGGCTCGCTGACCGCGATCTTACCCTCGCCATTCATCGTACTAACGCTCGCATCCAACGGCTCCGGAGACGCCGCACGTCGCTTGCATGGTCCATCATCTATCAACGCAATATCAGCAACGAAACACCAAAATCTCAACCCACAACCCAACAGACTGAATCCCTACCTTCCTCCAAAATATCCCTCAACCTCTCCCTCCTACACCCCCTCCCCCCCTCCTCAACAATCTCCACAACCTCCACCACATCCCCCTCCGGCGGCGGCGGCGCCATCGGCCACATATGCATGCTGATTTCCCAGCCGGGCTCGATGACGTCGTCCCAGACGGAGGGGAGGATGACGTGGCCTTTTGGGCTGAGGATGTCAAAGAAGCCGTCGGTGACTTGGGGGCCGATGATGTCGACGTGGAAGAAGGCTTGGCGGATTAGGGATTCGAAGGACTGTGGGTGAGGGGGTTTAGTTTCTATGTTTTTGATGGGAAGAGGGAGGAGGGGGTGGGATGCTAACTCTCCAAGTCCTGCACTTCTCATACGGAAAAATGAAGCGTCGTCCCACAGCATCCTTAAGCACAACCGGCTCTTCGATTTCCGAATCTCTATCCTCCAGCTCAAGCGCCATCTCTCGGATCTCATCAACCAATTCCTTCCTCTCATCCGCACGCTCTTTCTTCTCCTTCTTCAATCGCGACTTCAGCGCCTTCTCGGCCGCCTTTTCTTTGGCTTCGTTTTCAGCCTTTTGGTCGAGGAAGAGCTTCTCCATGCGGGCGTATACTTTGTTGACTGCATCGTCGACAGCCTCGGTGAGCCATATCTGCTCTGGGAATTGAGGGGCAACTGGGATGTTGACGCCGTTCCATGTTGTGAAAGCTTGTCGTTTCTGCTTTCCGGGTGACCCGGTTACAGCAGTATCTGGTTGTGTAGTCATACTCAATGCCAGGTCTTATTGGTCTTGAATACTTGCAATGATACCCGCTAAACAATTTTTTGACTTGAATAGAACTGTCACGCAAAAACAAAACCAAGAAGAACGCCAAAGGTCGTAGAGCATACAGCCTTACCTTTATAACCCCTCATGCACGCGACCCCACATCGCCAAGGTATCTTCAGGTAGGGTGGCAGGCAGCAAGGCTACTAGTTGCCGTCCTTGCATGAGGCTATACATGCAGAGAAGACGACCCATACTGCTTTACTCACATCATTACAAATGCCTAGGACTTACATTATGATCCAGCACCAGACGATAATATCGGATGGGCAGAGAGGTCTGAGGGTGAAATGAACAATTGTCTCTGCCACTCTGGATGACAAAGATCTCATTGAAGTGAGTATGGCCAAATTGATGTGGGTGATAACGATTACCAAACCAGCCTATTGCTGCAATACGGGCGAGTCGCAACGCCCCGGGTGCTACGCTATTGCTACTTTACAAGTCCACGGATGGAGTGAGGTTAGCTGGATCTCAGCCACAGCGGGCACAGCCACCAATCAGCCACCAACCAGGACAGAAGCAGACAATGACTTACCCCTATGTTCGAAAGCGGCGCGACTCCGATAAAATTTTGGCTTTCCGTATAAACCCCACTAAACTTTGTATGCTATAACTGCTAATTAACATATTTAAACCTATATAACCTTATAATACCATCTCGTCGCCGGAATAGGCAATTATAAGGCTACGGATTCGATTCTCTTAGTATTTTATGCGTTACGGAGTCTTTCGACTAATCGTAGGCTAGTAACGTCGACGTCGCCGTCGCCAGCCTACTAGCTATGGGCCCACCTCGAAAGCCCACCCCTAAGTACGCCGCTACGGCTAAAGTAATCGTTAATACGCCTATATAGGTGCTAATAAGAGGAGGAGGTTAAATCCGAAGACTAGGCCTAGGCCTAAGTCTAGTCCGAGAACTAGCGACGTACTCCTTACCGGCGATAATATACTAGCTACTAAGATAGCTACTTCTCTACCCCCGGAGAAGGCTATAGGGCCTCCGAAAAGGACGTCTACTATAGTTAGTATATACGTCGTCACTACGAGTGTCTTATAGAAGGAGAAGGAGATATTTCCTAGGGTGATGGCTAGCCATAAATTCGATTTTAAGACCTTTAACTCTCTAGCAATTAGGAAGGTTATAGAGAAGGCTTCGAAGAAGGGGTATACTATTATTTAATAGAGTGCTCTAGCGACTATCTTAGTAGGTAGAAATACGAAGGCTATAGTAGGCTAATGTATCGACTCCATCGACTAGCGAATACGTCCTATATATTAAAGAGATACATCGGCAAATCTCAAAAGTTTATATTAGCACGCTTTTTTGGATATTATCGGAAAAATCAGGTTTTAGCACGATTTAGCACGTTTCGCACGTTCCGCCTATGTCCAACGCTTTTTTCCATATTAGCAACCTAGGTTGCTAACACCCGAAATAGCAACCCTAAAATTTGGCCGCACGAACCCCCGAAGGCC
>JAABUP010006714.1_pt1 | contig 16103 bp, 22 predicted proteins | sample 5559201 | NCBI WGS metagenome assembly JAABUP01 (sample SAMN10711887, study PRJNA513373) | rock metagenome | isolation source: Antarctica rocks | place: Antarctica
CTATACTTATCACCAGACGCCTGACGTGTCAGCTGTGCCCTCCAATCGAGCCCATCGACCGCAAGTCAAGCAGCGCTCTCTGCGACAGAGGAAGCCTTACGGCTAATCGCAACGGTCCCAACGTTGATAGTGCCAAGCCTTTGGCGTTATGGTGGCGAGTCAACCAAACTCGCACGTACCCCTCCCTCTACCAAATCGGGTTCTCTGCCTCAACGGTGCGAACAAGGGAACCACCCCACCGGTTCTCGTATTGACACTGCCCTGCAAAATCAGCGCCCTCTTCACCAGTCGACGGACTCGAGACCAATTTAGGAAGAGGGTCACTGCATTATCTCTCTCGTTGCCTAGCTTGAAGAGTGTGTGAGAGGTGCTCGTGTCGACAGGTTGTTCTGAGGAGGGAGTCTGTCGACCTACCAGACGACATTTGGTGCTGTTGTCCCAGGCGGCTAGTGACCATGAGCTTTTCTTATACCATCGGGACAATCGCTCGGAGGAGCTGAGACGGGGTCACTGGGCCCCTGGGCCAATGGTTTGATTCCCACCACCCTCTTCTCCAAGCGACCATATGCAAGAACAGCGCCCCGTTTGAGAGCAGGTGGGGTCTTTGATGAGGGGATGCATTGACTTGTAGGTTATGGTATGCAGGGCGACCCTCGAGAAAATATCCTCGACACTGCCCGTCCAGATCCCTGCACTATCAGCATCGTGTCTATATATTCGTTGCCAGGCCTCACCTCTGGTTTGACTTTCGAAACCAGACTGTTCTCGTCCCGACTCTCAACCAAGACACCTCTCTCAGGGCGACGACTCTCCGATAAGGAAGCCTTATTTCATTCTTTAAATAATCTCGGAACAAAATGGTGATCTTGTACTCTCAGCAAAGACAGTGCGGTGGGGTGTCTCTGAACTCCTGGCGCAATGACCAAACCCATTGTGAGACTGCTCTCCCAAAGCCTATGTGGGCAACGAAGTCCCCATACTGGAGATCTCCCCAAATATCTCCACCACCAGCCGCCGAGGACCCGGTCCACGCAGCCCACCACAGACTTCAGTCGGCACTGAACAGTCCAGGCTCTTCTGCTTCGAGTTACTCCTCGACTTCATCGTCGTCAGCGCATAGCCCAGAGGAAATACGACAGGTCGCCTACTATTCGCAATACGCTACATCACGTACAACAAAAGACCAATCGTCCACTTCGTTAGACCACTCAGAGTCATCGGCTGTACAAGAGCTCAGGGGGCTCTATTCACCTGCACTAGATCCACAGCTATTGAAACACTATGAAGCAAAAAAGGTCAGCATTTGATCTGGATTACATCGCGAAAACATTCGTCAGGGGGATATAGCTGACTGTTCATCGATTTATGCAGTTATTCAACAAGTATGTATATGTGCTGCTTGATGCCAACAACCACAGAGTAAGGATATTCTGTCGCAGATTCGTGTAATGATCTTGCTAATACAAATATTGGCCATAGTTCCCAGTCCCATACGTCAAGAAGGGTCCCAAGGGCGGAGAGTTGGCCGCGGCACTTATCCACCGGGACTTGAAACATCACCTAGAGCAAGAAGGATTTGTTCTCCCATGGGATCACGAGATTCTCATTTATCTCTGGTGCGATGCCGAAAAGATGGCAGAGCAGTATGTTTCCGAGGGTGTTCTTTGCAAGCGTGAGGACTTCCATAAGTTCCTAAGAGGATTCAATAATTCCCATGACAGTGCCGTTATGTGGAATATTCGTACAGAAGACGAATGCATCATTCAAAGGAAGCAGGGAATGGCCCAGACTTCCCAGACTTGCACATGGGCGCCGCCTGAGCAGCTCCCTGCTCACGTGATAAGCAGCTTCTCCGATGCGCTGTGTGATCCTGACTGTGTGCGGATTGTTCTCGGCAGCGAAACTTTCAGCCCTTTTAAGAAATTGCTTGAGGCCGAGGGTGCGAACGATGACGACTCATTGGATTTGCTTGATAAGATAGACCCATTCTTTCAATCACCACTCTTCCGCCGTCACCAAACGAGAATCCCGCCAGGATGCTATTTCGTACCAGCTGAGCAGGCTAGGACCAGCGTCAATCTACCCCAATTCAAGGTCTCACCATGTTCCAGGGATACTACACTCCAAGGGACACCTAATGAAATGGGAGTAGTCAAGCGTAACAAAGACGGGAAGCGTCTCGATCCCCACACCGATTTTCAAGAGGACAGTCTCAACAGGGTCAAATTCCGAAGTCCCAAGCTATGCAACAACTTCCACCTCCTCAATACCTGCATTTACGGAGGTACATGTGGATACGCACACGGATGTCTCAGCGACTCTGATAAAAAAGTCCTCCAAGAGATTGCTAGGGAACAGCCTTGCAGATACGGCGCCGGGTGTGCTGACCCAGCTTGCTATGCTGGACACCGTTGTCTGAGGAAGGGCAGGTGTGGAGACAGATGCCGTTTTCCAAAGGAAATGCACTTCAAGGAGACCGAGGTCGTCGATGCCGGCGATGATTACCTGGGCACGTCAACACTAAACAAGAAAACCGAAGAATTACCACAGAAGCAGAAGAACAGGACGACACAGCAGAGTGGTGAGCCAATTTCAATTCATGTGTAGCATCTCTTCGGTTTTCCCGTTCAATGCTGACGTACCACAAAGGCTTCCCGGACAGATCTAACATTTTCCAGTGGAACTGAACCTTGGTCTACCCATCATCGTCAACGACGCCGATAGATACCTGTGGATGTCAGCACTACATAAATAAATAAATACATTAAAAAAAAGGGATCTCAATAAGCGGGGCACGGAGGACACACAGAGCAAAGGCAAGCCCAGCGTCACATTCCAAGGATACTTCCCTCACTACTGTAATTGATGCTGACCTACCTAGCAGGTGTCCTCCATATTTCCTAAATAAATAAACATGTCTTTCTTTTGCTGCTTTTTTGTGTTTTCGAGGTTGGATACATGACCGGTATGGTAATGGTAGTCTGTCGGAGGATTTCGTTCATACATTCATTTACTTCAGCTTAGAGCGTGCTTAGGATAGTGCTCAATGCAATAATAATGGAGTCATGGCGTCTTTGACCTCTCAGTCGAAGAATAGTCATCGTCGCTATGCTTAATCACCGGTGACTGATGATTGTTGGTGGAGTGACGTTGTAGAATGGGACGACAACAGCAGCCGGGCCAAGGGAAGTCCCTTCCACTGCCTTCCATCCCATGTCCTCTGTACAACCTACAGCCATGACCAATGCTCTCCCCGTTATCATTCCCGCCCCATCACCATCCTCCACTACCCCCGTGACAGTAATCTTCCTCCACGGCCTTGGCGATGACGCCAATGGCTGGACAGGTTCGTACCTCTCTCTGAACCAACCATGCCCCACGATTTGATGAAACTTCCACACAGATCTCCCCCACCAGCTCCACACTGCCTCCAAGCTCCCCCACACCCAATGGATCCTCCCGAACGCCCCGCAGAACCGCGACGCCATGGCGCAAGCCTGGTTTACGCCGAAGCCTTTCTCGCCCATCCCCATGCCCAAACGTTCTGGATCAACACACAAGGATGGTGAAGATGGAGATGACGAAGAGGGCATGATGAAGAGTGCGGAATACATCTGTGGACTCATTGATTTGGAAATCGAGTCAGGAGTGCCAGCCGATCGGATCATCGTCGGAGGCTTCAGCCAGGGCTGCGCGATAGCGTTGCTTGTGGGGTTGCTGAGTCGATATCAGGGAAGGTTGGGTGGTGTGATGGGTCTATCTGGATATCTCCCATTACAAAAAAAGACAAGCAAGATTATGGGTGCGAGGAACGAGGAAATGAAGACTAGTTCTACAACGAAGTGGTTTCTGGCTCATGGATCGAGAGATCAATTGGTGCCGAAGAGGCTGTTTATGAGCTATGTGGAGCAGATGAAGCTGTGGGAAGGGGGTGTTGAGGACAGGGTTTATGAGGGTATGGGGCATGAGAGTTGGGGGGTGGAGGTGGGGGATTTGTGTGGGTGGTTGGAGGGCAGGTTGGGGGATGGGTGAGATATACTGTTACTATCATGGTGTTGGGGGAGGGAGCTCTAAGCTCATACACAAGCCGCGGTGCCGTTGGCACGCCTAGACGTACCAGCTTCATGGCCTTCTGCGGCCGCCTTACCGTCCCTCTGCCTCCAAGGCAAGCTGATCTCGCATTGTACCACCCATGGTGTCCATGCTGCTTCTGCTACGCCCTTTCTGGAGGGATAGTTAGTGCGCTGGGGGCCGGCAGATGGGCCTGCGTCGGCGTGGACGGAGGCTATGGGGCTGGTCGAGGCTTGAGAGGGGAGGTCGTTGGGAACTTAGCTTGCGAGGGAGAGATGGAGGAGGTACAGAAGAGTGAAAAGGGGAAAGTCATTCTGGGAGAGGACAATGGGTCTCTGCTTGTAGGGGAAACATGCCAATGTAATTGAAGATTATATTGAGAGTGAAGGACTAGAACGAGAACTGAAGGATTGAGGGATATGCAACAACGAGGACCTATTTGGAGGCTCTACCAACGTTATGTGATCAGTATTAATGGAGGTAAAAGATGGAAGGCGACAATCCTGCAAGACATTGCTCGGTGATTTCTGATCGTTATCTATAATGAATGAAGAACCACCATCAAGATCCGCTAGCAGGCCCCAAACCCAGCCTCCCATCACTCTCATCCCTCACCATATACCTCACCCTCGCCATATCCCTCTCCCTTTCCATTCCCTGAAATACTCCCTCCGGCTTCTGCTCCAGCGCCGCGACCAAAATTTCCACAGCCGAGTATTCCCTCCTCGCCACACACAGACCCAGCACGACTCTAGCGATCACACAAATGCAGCCGAGCACTGTTGATAAGCGCCCATCAAGACCCCAGGCCCACACGTGTAGTTGCGCCCAGGTGGTGAAGATGGGACGATCTGGATCAGTGGCCTCTTGGCTCTCCGGTGTCTGGCCTGATGTGGGGGGGGAATGGTAGTAATTGACCATTCACATAGCCTGACCAAGAGCGTAGACATGGTAGAAGAACATTTGCAGGCTATTGATAGCACTTTGATCATACCAGAAGAGATTGACTGCCCGTCTCATTTCCCTCGTGATCAGTCGAGTTCCGTCTTCTGTTCCGTTTCTATTGACTGACCAGGCGGCTAGGAACCACTCCGGATTGACTACTAGGGGTTTGTTATAATCTTTGACGTCGAGGTGGTCTAGCTGGACGAGGTTAAGCTCATTGCTACTGATCGAGGTGTCTAGTGAGTAGATTGGGAAGCCGAGATATGTGATGCTATCGCAGTATACTCGCGCTTGGCTACTTGGCGCATTGGGGACAGAGTATGAGATCAGTCCGACATTGACTGAGGAATTGTGTAGCTCGGGAGGTAATGGTGTGGCAAGGATTTTGTCCCAATCGCAGGTGGGTGCTGTATCATTTAAGAGGCAGCGGGCTATACCGGAGCCGAAATCCGCTGTCGAGTTGTAGAAAGTGACTAGGTCGGAAGAAAAGGAGTCTACCGACGTAGCCGGTTTGATGTCTGATGAATTGCTGCCTCCAAGCGAGAACGTGGATTGATTATTATTGCCATTGAACCCTCGACCAATGCGGAGACACTACACGCCAAGACCAGGACACCTTTAATCCATGCTTGTGGTGTCGGCCCTACCTTAGTGTAATGATCTTCTGCACCATCCAAAGACCAGTGACTGAAGCAGTGGATCTCCTTCTCCTTGCCGACCAAAGTGACAGAAACATTACCCGCAAAGCAGTTCACCTGGACACCAATACTAGGCCCAGTCCTTTGCAGTCTAGTCTCTAATGAATTGTTGAACCTCGGTTCAGCGGAGCCAGTATCGACTTTCCCATTCACTTGGGAATGGTCATCATTGAGTCCGATAGCTTTCAGGTAGTCCCCAGAGATATCGCGCAAGACCTGGCGATTCGCAATCCAGATCAGCTTAAGGTTGTCGGAAGCATTGAGAGCGAATTGTACAGCGGATTCCTGAGAAGTGGCAAGGATGGCAATGCCATTCGGCTGTTCTGACTGCTTGATCGAGGATTGGGCTTTTGCTGCCCATTCGTCTAGGCTTGGGCCGTATAGATCAGACGTACAGGAAAAATTGCCAGCTAGTAAATGGGCGTTGCTACAGTCGTTGGCGAAGAGAGTTTCATTTTGTGGCGCTTGGCTTATTGCAATGCCGTCAAACATTTACTGAGGGACCTTTTCCGTCTCTATCCAAGAGAGGTTCGGAAGTAGCAAGACAGCAGAAGCAGCGCCCATCAGGTTGGTCAAAACTGTCAGCAGCGCTGCAAACATTGCAAAAAGGAACAGTCTTGTGACGCTCTTGTGTCTGCGCTCTTCTGTGGAGGCCCCCTTGCTTGCAAATGCGGAAGTCCAAAGAGAGGGATTGAACAGGTTCTTCGCGTCGTGGAACTCAAGGTGTGTGAGAACGTATCCTACAGGTAATCCTCCCTTACTCCTTGCTAATAGCATCGTGACATCGTAGAGTAGGGCCATTGCTACGATCAGAAACCAGATCTCAAATGCTTGAGCGACGAATTGGAGTCCAGTAAGGACATCATGATCTTTCTTATTGAGTCGGACGGCCGTAGCGACAGCATCTAAATTGAAAGCATCTGAGGGGCATTTTCCATATGGACACCAAACGCTGGCTCCGATGACATGCTCTTTTAAATTCAGAACCAGCAACGTGATGATAGGCGCAAGCCAGAGGGAGCTGAACAATAATGAAATCCAATGCAACGACCAAGAGCGAGGGCTGCTTTTCTTTTGCCATGGGTTTTCTTTCGGATCTGATGGCATCTAACACCGTGCGCATTACTAGAGTCCTTGAAAGTTGCTGGTATACCTAAGAGTCTTTTCCCTACTGGAGGCGATTTGCTACTTGCGGTGTAATTCGAGCCTTCAGCTGCTCCTACTTCGACGATAGGAGAAAGTTGAGAGCCCTCCTTCACAGCCATGACAGAAGGCGATCATTTATGACACCTGTCCGTATCGTAGTCCTGTCAGAAACATTGAAGCTGGGGGCAGCTCGATATGAATTCCAGCTTTCCCAAAGCACTGAGGGCAGATGATCCCGACAATCGCGTGCCACGGACTGACCAGCGACGACGATGAAAGGATAGAGTATGCACAACTCTTGCTTCGCGGGCGCAAAGCCATCAAGCCAAAGAAAACCTTGCCCTGCTAGAGCATTTAGGGCATTTGGTGCTCTATATGACTTTCCAGTGGCTCTCATTGCTTTGACGTATGGAATTCGGCTCGGCAACATCATAAGCTTGATAGGGGAAGTCTGTGAGAAACGGCGGGACCAATAAAGCCCTGAAACAGAAAATCGTGGCTCGTCAATCCAGGGTTGCTTTGAGATTGTTAACGTCACATTCCACCGTATCTCAGCGAGTCTTGGAAAATTTGAATTGCGCATTCGAGGTATTGGGGAAAAGGCATTTTTGTATTAGCACACAAAACTATCCGTCTAAAGATCAATCGTGTGCTGTGACGGGAGCATCAGCTCGGCAAGACGACATACGAGTCCAATTAGGTACATTAGATCGAAGCCAAACCATTGTGGGAGTTCAGCAAGCGTCCTCCAAACTTGGGTTGCAATTCTGGAAAATTGCCAATTCGTGTCTGTTCAGTAAGCCTGAGTCTTACTAGGGAGGGAGCTGCCAATTTGCGCAAAATCGTTATATTCCATATCTCGCCCAGGCAGGACATCAGGGTATTTGAAAGCGATACGCGAGTGCGATCAGGCCTTCAGTTGTAAGGAGGCGTACTTGCGGACCTGCAATAAACGGTCCAAAAGAGGGTGCAGTATCTCCCTCAAGCATCGAGAGGCCATCTCCAAGAGAAGGACACTTCCTAGGCTCATAGCAGATCATCCGCAATAAATCTCCTCACTAGGCTCCGCAGGATGTGCTGAATTGGTTACAAATCTCGGCCAGAATAGGCATGTCATCGTCGTTTTTATTGTTGTAGATAATCTGCGCCCCCGAGTAAATCTCTGGTGATATTTTGATCTGATCCTGCAAGCTGTCTGTGCATCATTCGTCAAGACTCCAGTGGAATTGAGCCCCCTTCCATTGAGGCGGGACTCCCCTCACAGTCACCACAGATTCTTGCTACCATCACATCCGTAAGCCCCAGTCTGGAGCGTGGTTTGTTCGTCGTTGCAATCTCGGTCATGGCAGCAGTAGCATTTTTACGGGGCCTCTCGCTCTGGTCCGCATATTGTGCGTTGATGGGGCAGCTGGTGGCTTTTGCGATTTTTTTAATTTCGTGACCCTGGCATTACCTTTGACGGCAGGCAATTTCCGCTCTTTGCCGGTCTCTTTTATCATTCTAGGCGTATGCTGCTTTGGTGGGCGACCTCTTGGGCGCTTGGGAGGTGTAGGCTGTATACTCTCAACATCTTCATTTAGATCCATGGCTTGATCTAAGGGTGCAGTCGCCCGCGGTCGGCCCCTTGGTCGTTTGGCAGGTGTAGAGTGTACATTCTCAACATCTTCAATTAGATCCATGGCTTGATCTGTAGGGGGTAAAGGTGCAGTCGCCCGCGGTCTGCCCCTTCTAGCCTTTGCTGATGTGGGGTTTGCAGTCTTCGAGTCAGGAACAGATCTTCGCCCTACGGGCTTTTTCTGCATTTGATGTGTGTGGGCAATCGTTCTCTCTTGCTCCTCACCGTCGCTGAATGAGACATGGGCCTCATCACTTCGCGCCTGTTCAACATATTCCTCTATGCCCTTGTCCTTTTCACTGCCTAAAGATCTGTGCGTGCGCTTGTTGACGCATGGGGTCGAGGTTTTGGACTTTGACACTTTGTTCGAGACTTTGGTTTGGGGATTCTGCCTTTTTCGCTGAGGCTTTTTGACAACTTCTTTGCGGGGCAGCGAAGCAGGCTGAGATTCTGTAAATGACCCTGGTGTGCTCCCGGCTTCTTCATCTTGAGACTCATCTTTTCCTCTCGTATTGTACGGGTCATGCTTTGCCCAAAAATCCTCCAGAATCATTCCAGGCTCCATAATTCCCCAAAACTTCCATTCACCACCACCATCATCGCGTGTATACACGCGCTCGTCGTCCCAAAGTGTTCCAGAAATGGGCTCTCTGTCATTGCTGGGAGGAGCAGGTGGTGGGATCCAACTTTGATCTTGCGTTGCGTTATGCCCGAGATGGGCTAGTGGGTTGCCTGCAAAGAGGCCTCCTGATGATGGGATCCAACGTTGATGCTGCGTTGCGTCGTACTCGAGATGGCCCAGTGGGTGGCCTGAAAAGAGACCTCCCGATGATGGGCCAAGTACTTTGATCGGGCCAGGCGGGTCATTTGCGTTCGCGTTCGCTATCCTCATGATTTCGGTGTCTGGCGTGGTGACATATGTGTCTTCGTGGATGAAATCAGGTCCAATACGACCGCAGCATACTCTGGTGTGCATTTTGGCTGTTTGTCATTGACCGAGCGAAACGAGGTCTTTGTCCCGATCCCTGTCCTACGTTTTCTTTGGCCTGTCTCTAAGCTCGGTTGTACCGCGTAGAGGCTGCTAGTAAGCTGAAAGAACAGAGAGAAAAGCCATGGTATGTGAACGTAAAGTGGTTCTATGTTGAGGAGAGAACCCACTATCATTATGGATCTTGAAATGGTCGTGGCTAGCTAGGAGTATTTGAGGAAGTGGTACAAATATAGCTGAGCGCAGTTTCCCCGCGTTGCTAGTAGATGCATGCAGTCACTTCCAGAGTGCCAGGAATGAAGAATGAAGGCACTCTCAGGTGGACGGGCCAGCGGCCAATCGGCTGCTTCGGGATTACCCGCTTTAGCGCCCAGATCTTTACAACCGTTTCACAAGGTACCTTAATCTAAGAATGGCACTTCATCATCTCGTGACATCCCCAAAAAGGAACGCGAGTGGTCTTGAAATTACCTAGACACTGATCCAGCCAATGCAGATTGAAGTCTTCACGTATCACTCAAGACCATAAGTTCTTTCAAGCCACAGATCTGGATCACGTAGGTTGAAACCCCTTGACATGAGAATTGCTGTGTACTCTACTCCGATGGTCGTTCATGGTTTTCCGGGGCCAAGTTCGGCCCTGAGTTACGTGTCCCCGCTTGATGCGAAACATTATGCTCCGGGCTTCCTTTTTCGACCCCTCACAATGTTTCATCCCCATTGGGGACTTTGTTCTTGAAACAACTTGAACAGCTCAAGAGCTAAGGCCCAATGCTTTCCAGTGTGCAAGTGCTTTCTCTTTCACAAGGCTATGGATTTATAGTCACTTCGCAGTGGTCAAAACTAGGGGCTGCTCTCCACACACAGAGTATTGTGCACCGCCTAGCTTGCCTCCTTCATATCTATCTATGCTTCTTTCTCACAGTCTCTGAGTTATCTCTTCCAACTCTGCTTTTGAACCTCCCTTCCCAAAGTAAGAGAAAACTACACGCTCGGTTCTACTATTGCTCCCTCCGCCTATCGCTTTGTGCAGTGTAAGGATCGAGAGGCCTGCTCTTGTTGCGGGTCTTCAGGTTTGTAACGGTGATACAACAAGATGACAAGTCGATCGCTACCTAGACCACAGACCGAACGAGATGTACAGCCCAAGCCGCTGACCCTGTTCTATCTGTTAAACGAGACAAACCTGTCTATTTCAGCGAGGGGTTACGATACCAAGAGGCTTGATTCACCGTCGCAGGGGTAGAGCACTAAGCATGTCGAAGCGTTGGTTATTAACTTCAATGCAGAGACGCCCAGAGACCAGCCTTTGCTCCTCCTAACCTTCGGTTCAGGCCCAGAGTGCAACATTATACTACACAGCGGCAACATACAGCCCGTGCACTGTAGACTCTGGGCTCAATCCAATTCCGGCAGAAACGTTTTTGTACTGAGTGATAATTCTACTGCTGGCACGATGTACGTGGATTCGGCTACCTACGCTCGTCAGACTCCAGAACTGGTCACTGGCCGTCCAAAAGCGGTCACAGACCTCCAAATGTTGCAGATTGGTCCTTACGTATTTTCTTTAAGATACCCACGCAACGACATATACAGTAAGGAGCTTGACGATTATTTTTCAATAAATGAGCGCCTGCCAGTTACCAAGACTATGATGAGTTTCCAGCTGGGCGGTTTCGCGGCTCAATTCGAAGAATTGGGCGCTGCGGGAGAAGGCGTGAATGGCGAGGTTGCCATAAAGATGGAAATGCATACTGGTCAGCTCTTGGCTATCAAAAATCTCGCGACAAGCAACGCACAGCAGAAGCAAATAGCAGAGCCGGAGGTAAACTTTATGATACTTGTAAGCCATGTAAGTCCTCGCGGCTGACGCATCTCGGCTCTCAATAATTGACTTTATAGCGATTTATGGTCGACCACCTCTATAACTTCCAAGGGATGGAGAAGAACTCGCCGGCATTGCGTGTAGTCATGCCGCTGTATCATGGATCACTTGATGAAGCTCTTCCTCTGTCTACCATTGAGGAGACTGAGCGAGCGATGGCTCAGATCACAGAAGGCTTGGGCTTCATGCACGTCAAAGGTGCTTTACACAGAGATTTGAAACCGGCCAACGTCCTGATTCAACGCAAAAGCCCCATACACATTAGATTGTGCGATCTGGGATGGGCCACAACTATACAAAATATTGCCGCACTAAGGAGAACCTGCGGTACACCAGGGTTTGCTGCACCCGAAGTCCCAAAGTAATTGGTGATACCGTCAGACGAAATTCAGACCACCGCAATAGACGTGTATTCTTTAGGCGTCACCTTCTGTTTCATGCTGCATCCGGAGCGGCGTAGAAATAAGCCCCAACAAGACTTCTTCTTAACAACAGTCGTTCGACATCCACCTGAATTGTACGCTGGTCTTGTGGCAAGTATGGTGGCTCACAGCCCTGAAGACCGCCCATCCCTCGAAGATTGCTTCAACGTCGTGATTGGAAAGCTCTATGAGTGGAGAAAAGTACAGAGGCCTGCTACCAAACTGACGAGGGGACTGTGTTCTGTTGAAGAGTTGCCAAAGGGTCCGCCCCGATTGCCTGCCCTGAAGCGACAGCGTGCCAAACCCAGAGCCACAGCTGCACCCCTTGTACCGAAGAACACCGCTCTTCTGAACCTTCCAAAGCGAAACCTAGCCACGCCACCAGTGCGTCAAGCCTACCACAGAATCATTGTGACTGGGACCGCGGAGGCCCGGAGCCCTCCACTCAGACAGGAGCACATTTTTGCTCACCTCACAGAACAAAATTAACAATCAGGTAGAGAGGTTATTGAACCAACAATTGCCTCACCAAAGCCAATCGCGAGGCCACAAATTACAAAGACAAATGTCACACACAACGGTGTTCGAAGATCTCGGAGATCTAAGGAAAGGGGCCAGAAATCGCTAGCTGTGGCGAAAGCAACAGAGACCTCAGCTGAGCATTCAAGCATAGGCAATGCTCATCGGATCGCGCCGGCTGGCCAGCGACAGCACCCTGATAGAAGCCGACCCCGCCAAACGCTACCGCCAATCATCGAGCCACACCGTAACAAGATCAGCAAACAACACTAGCATGACACGCATGCATTACGACAGCTAAGGCGACACCCAGCGCGAGCACAGATGCTCTACCGCCTCACCGCCCTCTGCCAACGGAAGGACCAGCTCTGTCGCGGCGTCTCAAAACTATACAATGTCCTCCGGCTTGCAGCCGACGGTGTCATCGACTCAGTCACCGGGGCATGCGGAATCCCAATGGAGCTCTACTCGCTCTTTAAAGACGTCGGCAAGGCCAACGAAGCGCTACGCCATATCGCCCCTGAAGCTGGTCTGGGGCTCCCACTGGAGCGACGCTCGATTTACGGCTTGAAGCCCAATTCAATCCGACGACTTGAATTAGAGGACTATGACCGTGAGTGCCACGAATCTTATTTGCTGAGCTCCAGGGGACGACGGTGGCTGGAGACATCGAGGGCACGACAGATTGAGGAATTGCGAGAGAAATTGCCGGAACCGACAAGAAAGAAGGTGACGTTTCAGGACGGTGTGAAGGAGTGAAGACTGAGTTGCTGTTTGCATGTCTGAATTTGGCGTCATACGGAGGCTTTGTAGACCCCCTTTCGAATACGCTTGATTTGGAGGAGTATTGAATTTTTCATAGCTACTTTCGTGGCTGGTTTGACAAGAAATCGATGACGAGTCAGGATTTTGTTGGCGGGTCTCCCTTTTTTCTGTAAATAATAGCCCCTTTTTTGCGTAGCTCTCCCACATCCTGCAATACTTGCGACTATCCGACAGCATCGATCACGATGTTCAACGCAGTGGACTTAGGAAGCTAGCTTTGGACTCGTGACGATATCTCGCCACACCACTTATTCTTTGCAATTTTGCGACCCACATGCTCACAATCCACTCGTAATCCGGGTCCATCATACAAAAAGCCATGCACATATTCCTCTAATCTTTCTCCAACCTTACCGCAGGATTACTCTCCACAAAGTTCAAATCGACCTTATGTCCCAACAGCTCCCTAATATTCTTCACCCCATATTTAATCATCGTCGGTCTCTCCAAACTCAATCCCCACCCATAGATCCTCATATCCTCCGGCAATCCCATGGGCTGCAACATCTCCGGCCTAAACATCCCACTATTGCCAATCTCCACCCACTTATTCAAAGTCTTATGGAAGCCGAAGATCTCCAGACTCGGTTCGGTGTAGGGATTGTACGCTGGTTTGAAGCGCAGTCCATGGATACCCATCTTCGCAAAGAAGACTTCCATGAAGCCGATGAGGCCGCCGAGTGTCAGACCGTAATCAGCTATAACGCCTTCCACTTGGTGGAATTCGGCAAGATGGGTGGCATCGACAGTTTCGTTGCGGAAGACGCGGTCGATGGAGAAGTAGCGGGCTGGTTTGGGGTCGGCGGCGAGTTTGTGGAGCATGTAGGTTGATATGGCGGTGGTATGGGTGCGGAGGACGAGTCTTAGGGACTCGTCTTGGCTGTATGGGGAGCGGTAGCCTATTGAGCCGTATTTGCCGTTCTCGTGAACTTCTTTGACGTTTTCCCAGTATTGTTTATAGTCCTGTGCCGGAATGTTGGGTGGGGCAGGCTCTGAATTTGATCCGTTGGGTAAATGTCGCATCTCTTCCGGCGATGCTCGAGGCTTGTCGGCAGAAGGTGGATCGGAGATGAAGAATGTGTCCTGTTGATCTCGAGCAGGGTGTTGTTGGGGGATGAAGAGGGCGTCGAAATTCCAGAAGCCGGTCTCGACATATCTGGTAGTGCATCAGCATAAAGAAAGGTATGCTGGCGCTATCCGTGAGCGTACCTGTTGGTGGGCATCTCCTCGAAGCCCATCTCAAAGAAGATCTGCCGGAACTCATGCCGCACTTTGTTTACTGACAGGCAGCATGTTAGTCGATACTAAGGTGACAGTACGGTAAGCGTTCGTGGGAAATGTCATACAAGGATGCAAAGCTCCACTCATAGTAGGGGCTCCCATAGCCTTGAAATTGTATGGCTTGAACTTGACAGTATTCCAGGTTCCACTGCGGTTCTCACTTAGCACATGCTTCAATCCTCCCAGTCTCCTAGCAGAACCCACCTTGCAAGCATATCCGCCGTCAAATCCGTTTCCTCTTTGACGATTTCTTTTGCAAATTTGGGCCCTTTGTAAAACTTATAGCTTATAACTTTTTGCATCTTGACCAGCTTCCGCTTCCTCAGGTCATTCAAGACCTTGGAATCATGATATGTCCGTGTGCTTTGTATTGTCTGTAGCTGCTCCCTGCTTGTGTCTGTGATCCATTCTACCTAGAAGACAATCAGAGGCAGGATCTGCGACAAGTCGAAGAGAGGCGTACCTTAGCCTTCAGTGTGTCCTGGTCCTTCGTGACCCAGCCTGCCTTCAAAGCTTTTCCTTGCCCAATGCTCGCGCTCTCCTTGCCTACTACCCGCTGTGAAGTCAATCAGCCTCCATGTATGTCCAGGTTCTCCAGACGAGCTGGCATACAGTCGAGCCAACATACTGGCAATTCCGAGATCTTCAAGCCTTCCACAGTTGCGCGCACCGCCTCGAAGACTTTGGCCTCCGGACTTCCATTCGCTGCCACACCCTCGGCTTCTGAAGTCAAGAGAGCTTCTTCCTTGTCGAGTGTATCATATAGGACCATCTCCCGAGACTTCAGCCTATCCAATGCGCTCTTGATTTCGGTAGAGGATATGGAAGGGAAGGTATCGGTGCTCAGTATAGAGTCCTCGGTTTCGGACAGGGCGTGCAGCACTTGGGCAGTGAGATCGGTTGCCATGGTGGCGATTATGTGGATATTCTACGCCTTGAGTTTCAATTTCTGCGGAATTGCTGGCATTGCGAAAACTAATTTGTTAGACGTATGGTGATTTGACTCATGAACTGACGATGCCCGCCAAGATGTTGAATTTCAGTGCTAAGAACACCCCCGGAGTGGCTTCGGGTGAGCGCCGCCTTAGAAGTCGCGGATTCTGAGTCTTAACTCTCAACGCCGTTTCAGGCGGTGTTTTAACGTAGTATTCTTGGTCTACAATATGGAACAGTACTCTATTGATCGCATCCTCAGGGTTCTTATTTTTAATTCAGGGGCTATGTTACACGCTTGCTGCTGGGAGCCGCTCACTGCATGCGCAGTATGTAGAAGGGGTCACCCCCCAACCGAACATACCCTCTAACCGAACACGCCTTATAGGGCTGTAGGGCTGTAGGGCGCAATATCTGTTAACCTCCTAACCTTCATCCTCGTACTACTACTTACCCTATTAATAATATCTAGTATCTCACCCTATCTACGTCATAAATGGCTCCTAGTCTTACTAAGCCCTTCTCTACTATAGAGTATACTTTCTCTAGATTACTATCTCCTAAAACCCCGCTATCGCTAGCTACTACGCCTCTACCTTCTCCGTTAACCGTAGAGGTCTTAGCTAACTAGAATATTAAGATACCTTATACTAAGCGTATCGAACGAGTATACGATATATAGAGAGAGGCTAAAGGAGTATTAACGTAGAGGGTAGTAGCGAGATTATACGGAATCTCTATATCTACTCTATAGGGTCGTATCTATAGTAGTATA
>JAABUP010006715.1_pt1 | contig 16103 bp, 12 predicted proteins | sample 5559201 | NCBI WGS metagenome assembly JAABUP01 (sample SAMN10711887, study PRJNA513373) | rock metagenome | isolation source: Antarctica rocks | place: Antarctica
CGCGCAAAAGCCGCCGTCACCGACCATCTGCCCAAGGGCTTTTTCGGCCAACGCCGCCGCGAAGCACCCGCCGACGCAGCGCCGCCTCCCCCCCAACTGGCCGCCTGAGTTAGCGGAAACTAGAGTCAACTCTGGAAGCCTGGTACGCTGGATAGCGCGGATAGATCATCGTATCACCTCTTGAAGCAGTGCCATGATCTCCCGGTTGATCGCCTGCAAGTCGGTGTCGATCACATCCAGCGGGCGGGGCGGGGTGTACTGGTAGAAGTGGCGGGTGAACGGGATCTCGTAGCCGATCTTCGTCTTGGCCTCGTCGATCCAGGCGTCCGGGACGTGCGGCAGCACCTCGCGCGCGAAGTAGGCGTTCACGTCCTCCTTCAGCGGCACGTTCTCGGTGTCACGCAGGCTGGCATCGGCCTTCGGCTGTCCCTTCCGATCGGGGACGATCTCCCCTTGCTCATCGCGCAGCGGGCGCTCGACCGTGATCGTGCGGTAGCCGAACGCCTCGTTGGCGAAGACCTTGCTCTGTTCGCCCTCCTCGAATTGCCCGTAGAGTTGCGTGATCCGCGCAATATCCGCCTCGCCCAGCTCCTTGCGCTTGTTCCCCAAGCTCTTGCGCATCTTCTGGTAGCAGCCCGACCCGTCGATCAGCTGCACCTTGCCGCGCCGCTCCTCGGCCTTGTGGTTCGTCAGCAGCCAGATGTAGGTCGCTATCCCGGTGTTGTAGAACATGTCGGGCGGCAGCGCCACCAGCGCCACCAGCCAGTCGTTCTCGATGATCCACCTGCGGATATTCGATTCGCCCGAACCCGCCCCGCCCGTGAAGAGGGGTGAGCCGTTCAGCACGATCGCGATCCGGCTGCCGCCTTCGGAGACCGGGCGCATCTTCGACAGCAGGTGCAGCAGGAAGAGCAGGCTGCCGTCCGAGATGCGCGGCAGCCCCGGCCCGAAGCGCCCCTCGTGGCCGCGCTGCTCGTGCTCCTTGCGGATGTCGCGCTCGACCTTCTTCCACTCCACCCCGTACGGCGGATTGGAGAGCATGTAGTCGAAGCGCCTCCCCCGGTGCCCGTCGTTCGACAGCGTGTTCTCGCGGACGATGTTGCTCACGTCGTGGCCCCGGATCAGCATGTCGGCCTTGCAGATCGCGTAGGACTCCTCGTTGAGTTCCTGGCCGAAGACGACCAGCCGGGCATCCGGATTCAGGCCGTGCAGGTGCTCCTCGGCGATCGATAGCATCCCGCCCGTGCCCGCGCAGGGGTCGTAGACCGAGCGCACCACGCCCGGCTTGCTCAGCGCGTCGTCGTCCGCGTCGAAGAGCAGGTTGACCATCAGCCGGATGACCTCGCGCGGCGTGTAGTGCTCCCCGGCCGTCTCGTTGGAGAGCTCGGCGAAGCGGCGGATCAGCTCCTCGAACATCAGCCCCATGTCGGCGTTGCTCACCCGCGCCGGGCTGAGGTCCACCGCCGCGAAGCGCTGCACCACCAGGAAGAGCAGGTTCGCCGCATCGAGCCGCGCCACCTGGCCCTCGAAGTCGTACTTCTCGAAGATGTCGCGCGTGTTCGGGCTGAAGGCGTGGACGTAGGCCAGCAGGTTTGCGCGCAGGTTGTTCGGGTCGCCGAGCAGCGTCGCGAAGTCGTACCGGGAGGTGTTGTGGAAGCTATACCCCGCCGCCTGGGCCAGGAAGTGCTCCAGCGCGAAGCCGAGCGGCTGTTTCGCCGCCAGCTCGGCCAGCACCGCCGCCTTGGTCGGCGCGAGGACGCAATCGAGCCGCCGCAGCAGCGTGAACGGCAGGACCACCTTGCCGTACTCCGACTGCTTGTAATCCCCCCGCAACAGCTCCGCGATCGACCAGATCAGCCCCGCGTTGACATTGCCGCTCATCGTCCTCGCTTCCCTTCGCCGTGCTCGCCGCGTCCCCGATCGGGAGGCGTATTGTAGCGCATCGCCGCGTCGGTCAGGCGCGGGGCTTGCGTCGCCTGGGTTTGGCCCCGGCCTCGATGGGTGGCGGGGTGGTCGCTTCGGTGGCGAGCGGCTGGGCGACATTGGTCTGCGCCTGCGCGACGTTGAGCTGGCCGAAGTTCTGGACCGTGAGGGCGAGCGGCGCGGCTTTCAGGTCCCTGAGCAGCCGCAGGTTGCGGGCCACCATGCGGTTGAGTCGGTCAAGCAGCGGCAGCACCTCCCGCCCCAACTGCCGAACGAGATCCTCCACGTCCAGGCCGCGTATCTCCGACCCGCGCCGGTAGCGTTGCTCGAACTGTGCCCGCAGCCCCTTCGTGTCGAAGAACGCGTCTTCAAGCCGCATCTCCAGGTTGCCAACGAACTCGTTGAGACGCAGGAAATGCGCGAAGCTGAGGACCGCCATCGCCACAGCCATGTACTCGGCCGGACCCTCCGGCGCGTAGGACGCGAGGAATTGCCGCCACAGGAGCAGCAGCAGCGCCGTGCGCTCCGGCGTGATGTAGCGCTCGCCCCCAAGCATCGTGATGATCGCCCGACCCGACACCCAATCCTCGGCCGTCTCCTCGCAGAGTCGCGCCCAATCCTCCTGCGTGTGAATAGCTCCCCAGCCTTCCATCGCCGCCCAGGTCTGCCGACTGTTGTTCTGGAGGGCGAGCCCCCTGGCCTGGCGCTCCGCCCACCAGGCCGCGTAATCGGCCTCCAGCCTTGCCCCGGCTTCGGCCCGTTCGACCTCCTCTGGCGTCATCTGCGGCGCATGGTCGGTGTCGGTCATAGCCTTCCCCTTTCAAGCAGCGCGAGCATCTCGGACGAGAGCCGGTCGAACTGGCGTATCAATCGTTTCGTCGCCCGCGCGTTGGCACGGCGAGTGCGGCGGCGGTCACAGAGCGCGGTCACGCGGGGCGCGTCATCACGCGCGATGTAGCGCTTGCGCGCCTTCCCACCCCCGCGCCAGTAGTGATAGAAGTAGGGGCCGTGGGGTGGTTCACCGGGCCGGGCACAACGACAGCGCGCCTTGCCGCAGCGGCGGTACTGCGCGATGACACAGCCGGGGATGCCGTCGCGTTCGTCCACCTCAGGCGAGACAAAGACATAGCGGCGCGGCGTCTTGGGTTGCGGTTGCGCCGCATTCGTGCCAGATTCGACATCCTGCGTGGTGCGCGCCTGGTAACATCTTTTCATCCGGCACGCTCCGATGTGCTCACTGTGCCCCCACGCATCGCGAGCAATCGTCCGTCGCCTGCTGCGCGGCAGGGGGGAGGGGGCGGGTAGCCCCTCCGTCAACGCTGCAACCGTGCAACACCTCGCGCAACGCCTCGACCGTGGGCAGGATAGTGACATCCTCCGGCAGCCGGTCGCCGATGATCAGCTTGGAGGGCTTGCCTTTGGCGGGTTCGTCGTTCGCCAGGTAGCCCCGTTCCAGCGCCACCGCCACCCGCCGCGACGCCGCGCTCTTGTCGATGCGGAGCAGCTCGGCCACCTTCGAGACGCGCACCGGCTGGTCCGACACACCGCGCGCCTGCTTCACCGCCTCGATCGTCTCGCGCACCGTCGCCGGCACGGTCGCCTCGACACCCTCAGCCACCAGATCGGCCACCAGCGCCCGCACCGCCGCGTAATCGGCCAGCGTGGCGATGACGCGCCCCTCGCTATCCCGCTGGCGCGTCGCTTGGTGCAGGACGGCATGGGCGCGGATGAGGTTGAGCACCAGCCCGAAATCGCGCCGCAGCCGCACCGCCACCGGTGGCACCAGTTCGGCCAGCGTATCGGCGTAGGGAATCACGGCGCGATGCTCGCCGCCTGCCAGCCAGGATTGCAACGCCTGCCAGGGCGCGAGGTCCACCGCCGCGCCGCCGCCAGCCGCGATGGCGCGGAACACCTGCCGCGTCTGCTCGGGCGTGTCGGTGACGGGGATGGACAAGAGCCGCGTCTCGTTCTCCGGGTGCAGGTGGGTCGCGGTGGTCGTCACCAGCAGCCCGGTCGGCCCCTCACGCTCGATCAGCCGCGCCTGCAGCCCGTCGCGCGTCTTCTCGACCGTCTCGTACCGGATGCGCCCCTCGGAGAGCAGCGAGCGGATCAGGTAGGTGGCGAAGTCGCCGCCCATGCCCGCCGCCTCGAAGATGACGAGCACGCGATGGGCCAGCGGCTCGTCCGAGTAGGCGAGCGCCCGCTCGCTCATCGCGGAGAGGGCGTAGAACGCCTCGGCCGGGAAGTAGTCGAGGGTGCGCTCGGTGGTGTAGCTCTTGCCGCCCGATGACGGCCCCTTGACCGCGATACTCACCGGCCGATCGAGGAATCGGCTCGTCACGCCGAGATAGACGAGTTGCTGGGCGCGCTCCTCGCCCGCGATACCGCGCGCCTTCTGCGCCGCGACGAAGCGGGCGAGGATGTCCGGCGCGGTCGCCAGCGCGGCGCAGCACGCCCACGCCTCGCGCCGCGCCTCGTCCGCTTGCTGGCGCTCGTACTCCGACCACGGCACCGAGGCCCGCACCGCCGCGAAGAACGCGGCGCGGAACTCGTCAGGGTCGGGGTGGGCCAGATGCAGCCCGCTCACATCCTTGTGCTCGCCGAGCGAGACGAGGTGCGCGCGGTCCCGTATCCGCGACTTGCCAAGCCACGCCTTGACCGCCTCGCCGCCCTTATCCGGCTCGATGACGATCGCGATGTGGTCGAAGCCATCGAAGAGCGCCGCGTCGCGCGCCTCGTTCCAGTTATCCGCACCCGGCAGGCCGATCGCATTGAGGCGATGGAGCCAGCCGGTGTGGCAGTCGCTCTCGCCCTCGACCAGCAGCACACTCCGCTTGGCGCGGTAGGCATCCAGCCGATCCAGGCCGTAGAGCGTGAGTTTGCTGCCCTTCTTCCAGGCGAAACGGTTGTCCGCGCCATCCTCGGCCCGGTGCAGCGCCAGACGGAAGCGCGTCGGCCCCTCCTTGCCGTCCGTGGTGGGGTAGGGGATGCGGACGGCCGGCTGCCCGAAGTAACGAATCTCGGCGAGGCCGAGCGAGCGCAGGAAGTCGAGCGGCAGGCGCTTCGCTTCGGCATACCCGGCGAGGGTGCAGCCAGCCGCGGACGGTTGCACGGTTGCGGCGTCGCAACGGGGGGTATCGTCCCCCCTCCCCCCGGTATGCGGCGAGAAGAGATCGCGGGGGTGGAGGCCGATGGGTGCCAGAATCGCGTCAACCGTGCAACCAGCGAAGCACTTCAACAGCACGCGCCCATCCTCGCCCTCGGCGACGCTCAGGCTGTTGTGGCGATCGTCGTGGGCCGGGCAGCGCGCGGTGTGCCCGCTGCTGTTCGCCCGCACAGCGTCAAGCCGTTGGAGTATGTTGTCGAGGGGCCGACTCACCATCGCCGCGCCTCCGTGTTCATCGTTTGGACTGGTCAGCGATCACCCTTGCGCCCGCAGGTAGGAGGCTTCGGTGCGTCTCGTGTGAGGGCATGGCACACCGGCGCGATGGTCAGGCCATGCCGAGATCGCCCTCGCCGAACCAGCGGTCGAGCGCCGACAGCGGGATCACGATCCGCCGCCCGATCCGCTTGTGGGGGATTTCGTTGCGCTGGAGCGCCAGGTAAACGAGGGTGCGCCCGGTGCCGGTGGCCTCGGCGAACTCTTCGGGGGAGATGCCGACGCGGCCGGGAAAAGCGGCGTGCGCCGTCAGCGGCATCGCCTCGTCAGCACCGTGGGGGATCGTCGCGCGCTGCGGCTTCGGGGGTGCGGTCATGGTGGCCCCTCCTGTGGTGCAGTCACGGCGCGTGCCGTGTTCTCCCATGCAGGATAGGGGCGCGCAAGGGCGAATAATAGGCCAGGGTAGCGGCGGGGGTCGCGATCCTCCCTATTTCCGCTCGCGCTGGCGATAGCTCGGGCTCTTGACGCCGCGCGGCCGACCGGACGGGGAAGGGGGGCGGAGGTCGAGGCCGATCAGCGCGGCGGCGCGCTTGACCGCATCCTCGACACTCTTCCGCTCGTGATGCCCCGTTGCAATGCGACTGTAGCTCTCCCCACGCAGGTGGTAGCGCGCGAGCCAGGCGTAGTGCTCGGGGGATGCTTTCGTCGGCTCGCGCGCCAGTTCGAGCGACTCGGCGAACGCGGTCAGGCGCTGGCGATGCGCCCGCTTCGCCTCCTCATAGGCCGCGTCCAAACGCGCTTCCGCGTCCGCCCACCGCTCGGCCGTCAGATCCCAGCCGGGGAGGATGAGGTCGAAGCGCCGTTCCTCCTCGGTCAGGATGCGGGGGGTGAGACGCTCGCCATCGCGCCATCGCGCCGATGGCTCGCGGTACCAGGCGTCCACCTGGCGGAAGGCGAACCGCAGGCACCAATCCTGATCGAGCCGCCAGCGCGCCCCCCAGTCGAGCAGGGCGTCGCGGAAGGGCCGCAGGCCAGGGCGCAACCGCCCCCACACCTCCAGGCGATCCCAGCCCCACGGCCCAGCCACATCATAGGCAGCAAGGGTGCTCACGAGCTCCGGATTGTACGGCTGCCCGGTGGGCGCGCTCCAGCCCCACGGCCAGCGCGCGGGCATCGTCCCATCGTGCGAATAGTCGTACTCGCCCCACACGTCGTCGGCGTGCCGGAAGAGGTCGCCGTATGCCCCCAGCGCGCCATCGCGGAGCGAGGCGAGCACATCCGGCGTCTCGCGCTCGATGGCGGCGAAGAAAAGGTTGCGCGCATCGCACGTCGCCGGCGAGGGCTGGCCGATGTCGGCATACGGCCCCGCGCCGAGCGCGACCTGATCGCCTTCCTCCGGCTTGCGCGCCATCGGCTACCCTCTCCCGCTACGTCTTTGTTGCGCCGGTGCTTCGGCGCGTCCAGTCTTGCGGAAGATTCTACGGCACAGAGCGTCACAACGGCGCGATCTGCCGTGGGCCAATGGGCCAACGGTGGGCCAACCCACGCGGCATTGACCGTGATTGACCATCATTCCCGCCCGATACACGTCCCGATTTCCCGCGTAAACACTGACAAACGGGCCTGTCCGGCATCCGCCGTCAGGGCACAACCCCCAACTGTGGATCCAGAGGTTACGGGTTCAATTCCCGTTGGGCACCCCAAGCGATTCCCTGGTACGAATGACGCTGGCGAGGATAGGATCCTTACCAGCGTCATTTTTGCTTACCGTTCCACGCCACCCACCGCCAGGACTCTCGCCCGTCCTGCCCCCACACCATCCGCTCCCCTACACAGCGGTGTGGCGTGCGGAAGATCACCATGCCATTTGTGATCGCCGTCACAGCGTCCTGAAGCGTCCTGCCCTATCCTGGAATCAATGAACCGACCGAGACAAACGGGTCGCGGCGGGCATCGGGAAGAAGCAATAGGGTAGGGAACAGGAATGACTTTCACGAATGCGAACGCACCATCCGATGGCATCACGAACGAGAAGCGGCGGCTGCCGGGCAGCGCCTTGCTGCGCCGGGCGGGGCTGGGGCTGGCGACCGGACTGCTGGCCCTCGGCCTCTTCGCCGGGCCGCTCGGAGCCTCCGCCGCCCCGCTGAGTCCGGCCCCCGCCCCGGCGATCCAGTCCGCCGTCACCGCCGCCGCGTATTACAACCCCACCGTCACCGTGCCGCGCTACGTCGCCTCGGGCGACGCGCTCGCCATCGAAGGCTATAGCTTCGCCGCCTATGACGCCGTGAGCGTCGGCTTGGTGGATGGCTACAACGACATCGTGAGCAGCGGCACCGCCTACACCGACAAGTACGGCTCCTTCTCCGGCTCGCTCAACGTCCCCTACCTGGAGCCCGGCGCGTACACCATCATCGCGGTGGACGGCTATGGCACCGTCGTCCCGGTCGGCTTCTGGATCACCTATCCGTAGGCGATGGCACCTTGCCGCGCTGCCCGCTCCGGCAGCGGCGCGGTATCCCGGCAACAACGGCGTCAGAAACCGCGCACCGCACTGTTTTTCGAGGGCAACGATCATTCGCGCACGATGGCGATCCGAGAGACCCAGCCCCTACCGATAGCGACACCACAGTTTTTCCGTTTTCTTACCGATCGTCCAATCGATCGTCCAATTTCAGCCGCTTTTCCCCGCCATGAGAGCGGCCCCGCGCGAATATCGCGCGGGGCCGCTCTCGCTTCGTGTTGCCCGACTGGGATGGGGCTACGGGGCGTTGTGGCGAGACCACGCTACCGTTGTTGCGTGGACGCGGCATTCGCCTGTCGCACGGCGTCATCCAGGAGGTCGCGCGGGGTCCGACGCGGGTCGGTGACCGCGATGAACAGCGCATCCTCGATGAACTTGCGCGTCTCGGTGGTGCCACGGATCGCGGGCTCGGGGCGCGCGGTCGGCGGCAGGACGGTGGCAGCGACGCGATACGCGGGCTGCGCGGCGAGCTGGCTCACCATCGCCGGGGCCTGCAACCCCGATTGCCGCACCGGGAGGTAGCCGGTCGCCGCCGCCCAGCCGGCGGTCGCGTCCCGCGAGGTGGCGTACTTGATGAAGAGCCAGGTCGCTAGTTGGCGCGCGGGGGTCGAGCGCAGGATCGTCAGGTTGCTACCGGAGAGGACCGTGGCCGGGGCCGCGCCGGTCGCGTGCGGCAGCGCGGCGATACCCCACCTGAAGCGCCCGCCCTGATCGACCAGATCGCTGTAGTAGCTGAAGCCGCTGCTGGCGTCGATCGTGAAGACCGCGCGCCCCGCGCCGAAATCGCTCTGATCGGCGTACGGCTTGTCCACGAGGTAGGCGCAGCCGCTGGCGACGAGATCCTGCAAGAGGGCCAATTGGTCCTGTCCCGGCTGCTCGTTGAAGCGCCAACTTGTCTGCCCGTCGTCGAGGAGCCGCCCGCCGCGCGAATAGACCATCGCCATGAAGGTCGAGGCGCTGATGCCGATCGCGTAGCCCTTCGTGTCGCCGGTGAACTTCTTGCAGACGGCGGCGAAGTCGTCCCAGGTCTCCGGGACACCGACCCCCGCCTCGCGCAGCTCGTCTTCGTTGTAGTAGAGCCCGAGGACACTCTTGGCGAAGGGCAGTGCCAGGAGTTGGCCGTCCGTCTGGTTGGCGGCGAGGTAGGCCGAGTAGAAGTCGGCGAGGTCGGCGGCGCTGAAGCCGTAGCGCGCCGAGTTGGCGTAGTCGTTGAGCGGCGCGACGAGATCGGCGGCGCGATACTCCGTCAACTGCCCCTCGGTGGCGGTGATCAGATCGGGCGTGCCCCCGGCGGTCGCGGCGGCGCGCACTTTGTTGAACAGGGTGCTCCCCTGATACTCCGAGGTGATCGTGATGTTCGGGTACTGCGCCTGGAAGCCGCTGATCAAGCGCTGCAACTCCTGCTCGCGCACGCCGGGTGGTTGGGAATGCCAGAACGTGAGCTTGATCGGCCCGGTCAGTTGCACGTTATCCACCGCGCTCCCCGCGCCCGGTGCGAGGCCGAAGGGACTGCGGGTGGCGGTAGCGACCGGCGAGGCCGCGCCGCTGGGGCGACTTGCGGTGGCGGCGGCGCGCGTGGCGGTGGCCGCTGCCGGGGTCGCGCCGCTCGCGGCGGTTCCTGACGCGGCAGTCCGTGCCGCCCCGGCGGTCGCGGTCGCGCCGACCGTCGCACCGGGCGCGGGGATAACGGTCGGTGCGGAGCCGCCACAAGCGGCGAGCACGAGGAGGCCGATGAGGGTGAGTGCGCGCGCGATTTGCCCGCGCTGCGGGCGAGGCCAACGAATCCCCGAATACATCCTGTCCTCTCCGTACGAGCGCGACCGCACAGCCGAGCACAACCTGGCGGCACGACAACGCAAGCAAATCGCCGCATCCCCGCAGGGATGTGCGCTGCCGCTGGACACCTGAACTGTGATGGGGGGTGGCCCTACATAGCGCGAGGACCGGCAGCGGGTATAGTGCGACCGCCGCTTCGGCGTGTGACGATCGCCACACACCGCGATACTCTGCCTAACTCTCGTCGCCGCGCGCCTATTCCCGTCACGGTCACGGCAATATCATCGCCCGCGCGTCGCTCCGCAGTCGAGGTCTGGCTGCACCCGACCTTATCCAGGCGCTGCTCGGCAACGCGCTCCGCTGGTGCGGCGCTGGGGAGCAGGGCTGACATGCGCCGCCGACCGCTGCCAGAGCACGAGAGGAGGGCCGGGCGAATCGCCCGGCCCTCCTGCTCGACAGTGCATCGTCACGGTGGCGGGAAGGATCAGTCCGCCGGTTCCAATTGCAGCGACTTCGCTTCCTTCAGCACGGTCTTGTTCCGCAAGTTGTCCAATACCTCGTCGCGCAGGAAGAGGGAGAGGACGATGCCGACGACCGCCATCGCCGCCATCACCAGGAAGGCGACATTGAACGCCGAAGAAAGAAACGCGACCGGCGTGTTCGGGTCGGTGATGGTGCTCCCCGCCGGGGCGCCATTGGAGCGCAAACTCACCAGCAGGATCGTCGTCAGCGCGGCGGTGCTCACCGCGCCGTAGATGCGAAAGAGGACGTTCGAGATCGCGGTTGCCCGCGTCATCTGGTCGCGCGCCACGGTGTTGAAGGCAGCGGTCTGCACCGGCATGTTACAGAGCCCCATCGCCAGGCCGCGCAGCGAGGCCAGCGCGCCGATCAAGGTCAGGCTGGTGCCGGGCGTGGTGCGACTCAACATTGCCGTGGTGAAGAGCAGGATCAGCAACCCACCGATCGCCAGCGGCTTCGGCCCGACACGGTTGTAGACCCGCCCGCTGAAGTTCATCGCCAGGAAGGTCGCGATCCCACTCGGGAAGAGGATCAGGCCAGTCGCCGCCGCGCCGAGGCGGTGGACCTGCTGCAACATCAGCGGCAGGACGAATTGCATCCCGAAGAGGGAGAACTGCGTCACGAAGTTGAGGAGCATCCCGAGCCGGAAGACCGGCTTCTCGAAGAGGCGCAGTTGCAGGAGCGGCTCGCGCTGTCGCAACTCGACCCGAATGAAGGCGATCAAGGATGCCACGCCGATGGTGAGCAGGCCCAGTACGAGCGGCGAGGTCCAGCCACGTTCCTCGCCCTCGCTGAGCGCCAAGAGCAACGGCGGGAAGGCGAAGAGGGCCAGGAAGAAGCCGGGTACGTCCAACCGTGCCTCGGGGCGGCGCGTCGTCTCCTTCAGCAGCCAGATCGCCAGGACGAGGTTGATCAGCCCGATCGGCAGATTGATCAGGAAGATCGTGCGCCAACTGGCGTACTCGACGAGGTAGCCGCCGAGGGTCGGCCCCATGATCGGCGCGAGGAGCATCGGCAGGCCGAGCATCCCCATGAAGCGCCCGCGTTCGAGCGGCGTGATCATCGTGAAGACGATCGCCATGCCGAGCGGCTGTAGCAGGCCACCACCGAGCCCTTGCAACGCCCGGAAGACGATGAGACTTGGCAGATTCCAGGCGAAGCCACAGAGGAGCGACCCGGCGACGAAGCAGATCAAGGTGACGATATAGAGGCGCTTCATCCCGACCCGGTCGGCCAGGAAACCGCTGAGCGGGATAATTACCGCTAACGCCAGGAGATAGATCGTCAGGACCAACTGCCCTTGCCGGATATCGGCATGGAAATCACGCAGGATGCTCGGCAGGGCGATGTTGACGATCGTGCTATCGAGGATCGACATGAACGAGCCGATCGTCGTCACGCTCAGCGCCAGCCACCGCGGATCCATATTCTTGAACCGTTGCAAGGCCATCCCCGAATTTCCCCTTCCCCTGACCGCCCTCCCCCGGGCGACCACACGCGCCCGCCGTCCCCAGTGCGGCGGGCGCTCCCACATTCCTCATCTGCGGCAGGGCGGGATTAGCCGGACTCGGCGCGCGTCCCGTCGGGGACGTTGGGCAGGGCGGGCGCGAGGAGCGTCGCGAGTTCGCCGAACGCGCCACTGAGCCGCGCGCGCGCGACGGCGGACAACGGGGCCAGCAGGGCGTTCAGTTGCGCGTCGATCAGCGCCCGATAACGCGCGAGCGTGGCCGTACCATCCTCGGTCAGGCTGACCTGGATCTGGCGGCGGCTGGCCGGATCGGGCTGGCGACGCACCAGGTTCCGCTCCACCAGCCCATCGATTCGGCTCGTCATCGTCGGCACCGTCACCCCCAGTTCGCGCGCGAGCTGGGTGGTCAGCGCCACGTCACGCGCGTCGATCGCCTGGAGGCAACGGTACTGCGGCAGGGTCAGCGGCTCCGGGTCGCCGTTTTCCTCGACCGTCCGGCGCATCACCTGGATGTAGCGCGGGACGACCAGTTCCAGCGCCGCGAGGAGTTCGGCAGACTGTTGCGCCTCTTCGACCGCCTCCGCCACCATCGCCCGTACTCCTCACACGCCGTACAATGCGTCAGTCAAACAGTTCAATCAGCAAATAGTACGAAATTCGGTATCATTTAGCAACCTCCAAGGTCGGCAACGTTGCACGCGGGATCGTACGGCTTGGAAAAAGCGCCACCCCGCCGGGGTAGTCGCCCGATGGGGTGGCGGCGGTTTCATTGCGGAGCGGGTTAGTCGCGGAGCGCCGCGTAGACGGCGGCGGTGATGAAGCCGTAGATCAGGTGCGGCACCAGATCGGAGAGCCAATCGCTCGCCGACCACTCCTTCGGGTCGCTGACGCCAGTCTGGGCGATCGGCAGATCGCTCGCGGCCATCGCCGCCAGACCGAGCGCCACCCCGGCGAGCGGCGCGGGCCAGCGGCGCTCGCCCCGATCGAGCGCGCCATAGACGACGCCGACGCCGACGCCGGTCACGTAGCCGAGCAACGCGCCGATCCCCTGCTGCCGATTCTGCGCGGCGTCTTTCCCATCGCCGCCGCTCAGATCGACCCCGGCCTTGTCGGCCAGCACCCCCGCCATCTTCGACGGGGTCTCGCTCGACGGTCGCGCGCGTGCGACCATGTCGACATACGTCGCGACATCGAGGGCGATCGTCCCGACCGCCCCCGCCACCAGCCCGAGCCCGATACCACGCGCCATGTCAACCCTCCCCCAATTCATTCCGTAACGCCCAATTGCCCATAGCGCCTAAATGCGCCTCGTCACGTCGCTCCGTAAGGCAAGCCACACGCCACCATACGGAGATTAATCGGCGGCGAGTGATTCTGGCTCGCGCGTCAACTCGCCCAGGGCACGCCGGATCAGCGCCTGTGCCAGTGGCACCTTGTAGGCGTTGTGGGCCAGCGGCGCGGCATCGGCCAGCGCCGCCTCCGCCGCGCGTGCGAAGGTCGCCTCATCGGGCGCGGCACCGCGCAACGCGCGCTCTGCTGCCTCGACGCGCCACGGCACATTCGCCACGCCGCTGAGGACGAGTCGCGCCGCCGCGATCTGCCCCCGCTCCACCCGGATCGCCGCCGCGACCCCGACGAGCGCGAACGCCCACGCCTTGCGATCCATCGCCTTGAGGTAGGTGCTCCGCGTCCCGGCTGCCGGGGTCGGGATCGTCACCGCGAGGATTAACTCGTCCGCAGCGAGCACGTTCTCCGTGCGGCGTTCGGTGGATGGCGCTGCGAAGAAGTCGGCCAGGGCCACGGTACGCTCACCGCGCGGGCCACGGAGTCGCACCGCCGCGTCGAGCGCCACGAGCGCGGCGGCGGGATCGGAGGGCTGCACGGCGACACAGGGGCTCGTATCGAAGAGCGCATGGCGCTCGTTCTCGCCCTCGCGCGCCTGGCACTCGCTCCCGCCCTTCAACCAGCAGTCGAAGAGCGCGTTGCGGAAGTACCAGCAGCGCGGGCGCTGCAACAGATTGCCGCCGAGGGTCGCCATGTTGCGGAGTTGCGGGGTCGCCGCCACCGCAGCGGCTTCGGACAGGGCGCTATAGCGCGCCAGCAACGTGGGGTCCGACTCGATGGCGGAGAGCGAAGTCAGCGCCCCGATCGCTACCCCCGCGTCGGTTTCGGCGATGCCGCGCGGCAGATCGGACAGCCGCTTGATGTCCACCAGTTGCGTCGGCGCGGCCAGATCGGCCTTCATCAGCGTCAGCAGATCGGTCCCACCGGCCAACGGACGCACCGCGCCCGCTTGCCCCCGACCGAGCAGATCGAAGGCTTCGGCGAGCGAAGCCGCGCTCGTATACTCGAAGCTTCTCATACCCGCACCGTCCCCCCATTCGCCGCCGTATCACCCTGCCGCGCCGCGAGGGCCGCGAGTACCCGCTCGCGGGTCAACGGCAATCCATAGATTCGCACCCCGATCGCATCGAAGAGCGCGTTGGCGATGGCCGGCGCGGTCGCCACCAGCGGCGACTCGCCGATCCCCCACGCGCCGGTCGGATTCGCCGCCGGATCGGCGATATCGACCTTCGTCGCCTCGATCGCCGGGATATCGACGACCGTCGGCACCTTGTACTCCTCCAGATTGGCGTTCAGCACAATGCCGGTCCGGCTATCCACGACGCGCTCCTCCATCAGCGCGTACCCCACCCCCTGCGTCACGCCGCCGACCACCTGGCTCTCGACCATCTTCGGATTGATGATGCGCCCGCAGTCGTCCGCCGAGACGACGCGCAGTACCGTCACCTCGCCGGTCGCGGTATCGACCGCGACCTCGGCGCATTGGACACCGAACGAGCGTATCGCCTTATCGGTCGGGTTCGCGCTGCGTACCCCCTGACCCATGATCATGTGCGGGGCGATCTGCCCGGTCACGTCCTCGACGGTCGTGGCCGCCTCCGCCACACCGGCGATCCAGATCTTGCCATCGCGCACGGAGAGATCAGCGGCGGACACCTCCAGGATGGTCGCCGCGACGCCCAGCAATTGCCGCTTGGCCTCGGCGGCGGCGGCCTGGATGGCGGGGCCGATCGTGGACTGAGTCGCACTGCCCGAACTGACCGGCGCATACGGCCCATTGGCGGTGTCGCCCAACAGGAGATTCACGCGCGACAACGGGAACCCGAGCTCCTCGGCGGCGACCTGCGAGAGGCCGGTGCGCGTGCCGGTGCCGATATCCTGCGTGCCGGTGACCACATCGGCGGAGCCATCCGCGTTGAGCTTGACCCAGGCGTAGCCGGGAGGCTGGCCGGCCCCGCCCATCCAGTTATGCGCGGCCATCCCGATGCCGCGCCGCTTCGTCCCCTCCTGCGGCGGGCGCTGATAGTCGTCCCAATCGAACGCCGCCGTCGCCCGCTCGTAGCAGACGCGCAGGCCATCCGGCATGGTATAGGGCAACCCCTTCTGCTGATCGGTCGGCGCGTAGTTCTTCAGCCGGATCGCGACCGGGTCCAACCCGAGTTCGCGCGCCAGTTCATCCATCGCCTGTTCGATCGCGAAGGCGGCCTCGACATAGCCGGGCGCGCGGAAGGCGACGGTCGGGCCGAAGTTGGTGTACCAGCCGACTTGTCTGGTGCGGACATTCGGGCAGCGATAGATACTTTGGTACATCCCGGCCACGTCGGACGCCTCGCCCCCGGTCTGGTACGCGCCGGTTTCGAGGGCGATGTCGGCGTCGATCGCGGTCAGGGTGCCGTCGCGGCGTGCCCCGATGCGGACCCGCTGCAACGTGGCGTTGCGATTGCCCACCGCCAGATTCTCGGCATTACGATCGAGCATCAGTTGGACCGGGCGACCCGATTCGCGCGAGAGGAGCGATGCGATCACATCCTGCTTCCAGGCGATCTGCTTCGCCCCGAACCCGCCGCCCATATATTGCTTGATGACGCGCACCCGGCTCGCCTTGAGGCCGACGCTCTGCGCCACCTGCTCCCGCACCGTGAAGATCGATTGGGTGGACGACCACAGGGTCAGGTTCTCCCCTTCCCAGGATGCCGTGCAGCCGTGCGGCTCCAGCGCGTTATGCAGCGCCGTCTGCGTCGTGTAGGTCCGCTCCAGCACGGTGTCCGCCTCGCGCAATCCCGCCTCGACATCCCCACGGCTGTAGGGCTTCTCATCCGAGACATTGCCCTGCTCGCGCAGCTTCGGTGCATCCGGGCGTTGCGCGGCGACCAGGCCCATGACGAACGGCAGGACTTCGTACTCGACCTCGATCAGGCGCAGGGCATCGTCCGCGAGCTCCTCCGACTCCGCCGCGACCGCCGCGACCTCGTCGCCGACGAAGCGGACGGTACGATCGAAGATCGCGCTATCCTTGTACCAGGTGATCGGCGGCGCATTGTTCACGCTAAGTGGTCCGTTTCGCAAAGGCTTGTAGGGATGGGCGGGGGCTGGTACGGTCGCGGCCACGGCGCAAGGAGGTGTGCGATGGCCGGCCCGGCCCCCAGGTATCAGCCAGCGTTCACGGCGGACGA